>Ga0137386_10000697_pt1 | contig 19710 bp, 19 predicted proteins | sample SagtaG_4_FD_104910 | JGI IMG/M metagenome (GOLD analysis project Ga0137386, IMG submission 104910) | Vadose zone soil microbial communities from Sagehorn Ranch, Mendocino, California, USA - Sage2_R_100_16 metaG | ecosystem: Environmental > Terrestrial > Soil > Vadose zone | place: USA... | reverse complement strand
GACTTGAGCCAAGGTTACCCGACTGTAACTGACCCTCTCGGGAAAATCCTGATCAGCCTTCATAACTACATGTCATACGTTTCTTCAAACTGGACAATACCCGTCGCGATGTTACATGCTCAACAGGATTACGAGGCGGTGCTCGCGGGCGAACAAGCTACAGGTTGGTATGCGCTAGATACTGAAGGGGGTCCCGATCCCCAGGTTCCCACATGCAACGGTCCGTCTGGCACCACTTCAGGGTGTCCTCCTGACGACATACTCCCCGGATCGGCAGGATACTCTAACGTGTCGCTAGCGTTTATTCAAACACTAACACAGTTGTTCGATAATCACAGCCCAAGAATAAACTGGGTATGGTGGCCTGTGGGAACTTGGACAGACACTCCCTGTGCCGGCACATACGGTGCACTACAACCAGCCCACTGTCCAGGGGGCACGGGTTACACTGGCGGCGTCGGATGGGCCAACCTGCTCAACTACATACCCGTGAGCGGGACGGCACCACGCTTTCCTCTCTTGGGACACTTCACATTCGCCTCCGTCCCAGTCGCTCCATCGACGAACATCACCTTTGACGCTGTCGCAACTGGGGGACTTTCTCCTTACAGGTTCGACTGGAGTTTCGGGGACGGTGGCATGGCTTCAGGGTCGAGCGTCAGCCATGCCTACGATTCCGCAGGCCAGTACAATGTAACATTGAGTGTCGTGGACTGGATGAACCGAACAGCTACAACCGTGCAAAAACTGACTGTGCTGGCGCAACCCCCTGAGAATCGGGGAGGTGGTGGCGGCATGTGCCTACCGTGTTTGTTCACTCCTCTCCTACCCACGTTTTTCCTCCTCACAATCGGAACGGCCTATTGGTTTCTCACAGTTACGGATTCGAATTTCACGCGAAATCATTCCTTGGGGCGTCAAAGGACTTTCTCGCAAAAGTCAATCCCTCGGGACGGAAATGGAAGAACTGAAACGATACTACTCGAAGGTAAGCGTAGGTAGAACCTGAGGATTTAGGAACCGATCACGGTGCAAATGAAACCAGGAGTTAGATCCTATCAGTAATCTTAACACACCGACAATCGATACAGAGACTAGCCTCCTCTGACCCAAGGCCATCGAAACGTAGACTTTCAGCATCAACTTCTACGTCTCGTACTCAAACGCGTTAATCGACTGTAAGTCAAATCGCGCTGAAAGAAGAGAAAGCCTTGGAGCATTGTCTCATTTCATCGACGAGGCATGAGAAGTCTTTTTCCGACGCATCACAAAGGCTACCGAGAGGATAGCAACGGCGATAATCCCTACTATGATCCCAGAAATTACCGCGAGCCCCATCGCCGGGGGCAGGCCGAGGACCCTCTGCGGACCGACTGTTACGCTTACTTCAGACGATGCAGATTCCCCTGCACGGTCGGTAACTGTCACCCTTACGTGGTAGCTACCGCTGGAGGTAGGATAACATGAAAGAACAGTTGCATTTGTCGAGAGGCAACCCCCGGGCAGGTTTGCGTAGGAATACGTCAGGGCCCCATATCCACCGCTCGCTGAGACAGAGAACGTTGCCTTATCCCCAGCGAATAGGCTGGTAGGGGAAGCAGTGAAAGAAGTAATCGACGGGTCAATGCTGACAAGCACTTGTGTTTGAGCATGCGCAGGGGGCCCTAGTTGATCCGTCACCGTGCAGACCACGGTCATGGTGCCCGGAGTATTGTAGATATGACTCGTACTAGCTCCTGAACCTGTGCTTCCGTCACCAAATGTCCAAGAATAACTGTAAGGAGGGAGCCCCCCCGTGCCAGTGCAGGAGAACGAGGCCAATTGCCCCATATCAACAGCATTCGAATCAGCAGTGACCGACGCGTTCAGAGGCCCTGGAGTCGATTGGATCGCGTCTGCTATGACAGCGAAGGGCGAGTATGCCACGTTGGCCCAACTCACCGTATTTGATGACTGCACCGTCGACACAGTATCGTTATAGGTGTTAGTTTGGAGGTAATCAGAAGGACAATTACTAGTCTGGATATGTGCGTTCTGCGCACTACCTATCAGACTAAATCCTGACCCTAAAGGGCTCCCCACTATTCCTTGAGCGCAAAAAGCTTCGAGAATTATTAGGAAGTCATTGGGGTTGCTCGTGGTGTAAGTTGGCGAGATCATGTTTGAGTTGCCGCTCTGCATGTTTGGCATGCCTATATTCGGGTCGAAGGGGGCGTTTATGTCAGCGCCGGAAACACCGAAGTCCTGACATACTGTCGCAACATCTCTTGAACTAAGTGCGAAAGTTATGTTGTCGGCGGATAACGGCTCTGGGGCTATTGCATAATAGTAGAAAATTTGCACATTTGCCGGTCCCTTCAGACTTGCTCTAAGAATCCATGATAGTGAGGCGTTGTCTGTGACGCCTACGACGCTTGCGATGCTTGTTGTTGTGTCGTTAATGGCTAGCATCACTACAACCACGTCGGGTTTGTTTGTCGTGGTCAGGGGTTTGCCCCATACACAACTACCCCCAATCGCTGTCCCAAATCCGTTCCCATCAAGAGCCAATCCGCCGCTGGCTTGGACATGAGGAATCTGAGGAAAGACACTTACGAAAACCAGGAGTACGGCCAGACCGAGCAGCCGTCCACTGTCCTGCTTTCTCATGGCCACTCTAACGGACCCAACCTAAGCCCCAGTCAAAGCCCCTGACCCTTATTCGTCAAGTATTGAAATAAACGTTGCCGGGTCCTGGGATAGAATTTTATTGCTAAAGATTGGCAAGGATACAAGCGAGTTATCGCCCATGTGTCAGTTCTAAGCGAGGCTCTCCAAGAGTCGCGTTTCACCGGAAGAATTCTGTCATGTTTTGGGCGCTCCCATCGGTCGTCGATATGAGAGGGGACAGTTTCCAATTGTCCTCGACCGTTCTCAGCGCACTGTAGTGTGTATAGGCATTCACAGATTTGAACCCCGCCTTCGTGAGGCGTGCTGAATTTGATGCCCAAACCGTATACAATTCTCCGTGCGGGGAAGAAGGGCAGGTCGAGAACGTGCAACCAGGTTCGTCAAACGTGACTAAGAGCGCTGCTCTTTGGTTCTTGAACAGCGGGCTCCCCAAGACTTGGGGAATCACCTGGTTTAGCCATGCATTGCCTATCGAGACATCGTCACAATCATGGTTATCATCGATGGTGTTCGGGCTCAGGAACATGTAGTTTGATGCTGTGGATGTTGAATTCAAGTCGTTGAGGAACAAGTCATCGGTGGGCAGTGAACTCGGCCAGCAGCCATTTGTTGCTTGACTGACAGTTTGGTTGTTGGCGCTAACTATGCGTGCGCATCGAGCCGGGCTGTTGTGGATGTCAGCATAGTAGATGAAGGGGTTGTGGTCAAAATGGTAATAGGACGTACCGGAGCCGTCATCATTGAAACAAGTAGAGGGTTTGGGGTAGCCTTCCATGTATGCTTTCCAACTTAGACCAGCGCTCTCTATCCGGTCAACTATATTGGGAACCTGAAGATATGGGCAGCCACTGCTCCCAGGCGGAGTTGAGTTACACGTCGAGCCCGTGTTTCCATATCCCGACGTAATAGCAATATAGCAACCTATGCTGCAGCCGGCAGCATTTATTCCGTCAATCGTATACTCCTCTGCAAGCCCGCCCGAATTGGCGAGCGACGTGTAATACGTGCAGTCGCCGAAGCAGGGGTTCTTCCCCATCCCATTGTAGTAAGTGTTGTTGATGTTGTGGTTCTCCATCATGATGACGACAACATAGTCGAACCATTTTCCGCTGAGAGGGCCGGTTACGAATCCTGAATTGTTTATGCTCAGCGCCGTGCTTGCAAGTGTGCTCGAGACTAGGATGACCGTTACGAGCATGATGGAGGAAAGTGGTGATCGCATTTTCTTCCTATCTCCAGCGGAAAGTTATGGTAAACGAAGCAGGGTCCCATTCTGCGCACGCGGGCACCCTCCAATCGAGCTCTATAAGAGCAAAGGACCCAGGGATAGCAGCTAATCCAGGCCGGAGATTGGTGCCCCATTGGTTAAGTGTGCTAAGCATTGTACTTGAATCCACAGACCGCAGTGCCAACTGCCTCGACCCGGAAAAAGAGGGTGGGTTTCGCCCGAGTCTCGCGGGCTCATCAGGAGGTTAACCGATGTTTATAGTGAATGAAAGGGCGGTGCCCGCGTTGGTAGTTGACGTATCGGTCAGCGTGAATGAAACGAGCTGGAAACCGTTAGACGTGATGGACGATCCAGAACCGGTGGACGTGAATGTCACAAAAGCTGGTAATGTTCCCGTCTCGGTAATGGTGATAACGTGTGCCGATGAACCTGTATTTTCAATGCAAGCGTATTGGGTCTGTGTTCCAGGCGATGTCCCCGATGATGCAACTGGGACTGACCAAGTCTGTGCTAGACCTGTATCAGTATAAGCTGGCGTTGTTGCCGCAGTGCAAGTTACGGGATTCACCGTTCCTTGCAAGGAAGCGAATAAATTCGTTCCAACGTTGACCACGCTCCCAGTGTTGCTGATGGAAAGTGTACTTGCGGCGTATGCCACATAACCCGCAAGCGATATTGCAACCAAGGCTATCATTATCCTGACCAATCTAAACCTCTTGGGCGTAAACTGTATCTTCATCTTTTTTTTGACACCTCCCCCTCTTTCTAGACGAAGTCATTTCCTCCGGTAGTATATTGAGGCTTTGCTATCCGAATCATTCGTTTTATTGCTAACGATTCCTGAGGGACTACGGTTTACTCGCGTGTTAGTCATCCCGAAGAGAACCGTCAGAAGGGCGTGTACTTTGACCTCGAGCGCAATTCCCACCACGAAGCACTAGAAACAGGCAAAGAGTTCTCGGGAAAAGCCCTAAAGAGGCCTCGACTCTACTCCAGTTTTATGGCCTTCAACCTTGTCACGATACCGTCAGGGTGAAACTGAATTGCCCAATTGTGGCGGCGGATGTCGCTGACAGTTTGAGTTGAGCGTTGACGGAGGCTCCACTGGCGGGCGAGGCGCCTTGCGAGCTTGTCGAGAAATCAACCCCGGTTGGCAATTGTGAAGCAACGAAGTTTAACGTATCGGTGCCAGTCCCTGTGTTCTTGAGACAAATGTTTGCGTTGACGGACGTGCCTTGCGGGACTGCGACCCAACTCATGGCGAGTCCGGTGTCGGTGTACCCCGACACGGTTGCGCAATTTGTTGTCCCGGTCACTCCAGCTGTAACTGCGAAGAGGTTCGTAACGGGAATAATGACTGATGAATTGTTCTGGATGGTAAGCTGGGTTGCGGCGTATACGACTATGCCGGCCACGGATATCGCGATTAAGGCTACAACCACTCTGAGAAGCTTGACCCTTTCTTGTGCAAGTTGTATCTTCATTTGTTTTCTGACACTTCTGAACTAATAATTGGGGGTTCTCGCGACGGTTTGTTTATTGAGGCTTTGCTATCAAAATCATCCTGATTGTGGCTTGCGCTGGCTAGAGTCATACCCCTGCCGCATGCAAGAGGACAGACTTTCTCCTAAGACGAATTGCAAATTGTCAAGAATTTCCGAAGAGAGGGATCCCCAATTACCATCCAAATTCACGCTCAAAGATATGTAGCCCAGCCCAAAAGAATCCGCGGTAAGTGGAAAACCGTTGAGCCCCTCTGTCCTCTGGCGGTGTCGGATCAGCATCACGTTGATAGTCTTAGTCATCTCGACTACTCCCATTAGTTCGCACGGCGCTACTGGTGGGCAATTAGAAACTGCGGCCAACTCGGTTAACAGCGCTTTTTCCTCGGTCTATTACGCGGAGCAGAATGGTGGAGACGTATCCGCGCTTGTCGTGAAACTGAACACGGCTATTTTTTTGATCCAAAAGGCCCAAGCAGAAAACGCGACAGATCCAGACGCGGCTACCGCGGACCTTTCTAATGCAACTACAATAGCTCAAATGGTTTCGCTGAATTCTTCCTCCGTCTCAACCAGCGGTTCGATAGCACGCCAACTACGTTTGTATGAATCGCTAGGTACCGTTGCCGCCGCGCTTGGCTTAGCGGCGTTGGCCTATCTCAAGGGAGACCGGGTCTACCGGCGGTTATGGTTGTACGTTTACAGAAACCATGTCGTGAAAAAAAACGATGAATAAACAGATCGCAACAACAATCTTGGCGTCCATCACAATACTTGTCATAATAGCCGCGCTAGCGCCCCTGATATCTGTGAGAGAGCCGAGGTATTCGGAACTAGGCATCCTAGGCCCCACCCGGACAACCAGCGGTTATCCGACGATTGTACCTGTGAACCAATCCTTTCTCCTCTACGGTTTTGTGAAAAACCACGAAGGGCACGTCGAAGACTACCAGCTGCTAGTCAAGGTCGGCAACCAAACTACACTGGTGAGCAATTCCACATATGCTAACGCACCGGTGATCTCGACCTATTGGCAAATCCTTAGTGAGAATGAGACCTGGACCTTCCCGATGAATCTCAGCCTGAATCACGCTGGAAACGACACAAGGATCATATTCGAGCTTTGGTCCTACGACGTTCCCTCCTCCAGTTACGAATATACAGGGTTATGGGATCAAATTTGGCTAAACGTGACAGCCTAGGCATCGACATGGCTTTGCCGCGAGCAAGGAAGACCGTACCCCACCCTGGTCACAAGATGAATGAGAAAGAGAAACCAGCTGACGATTCTGAGACCAGGAGACAGATCGAGGCTCACGTATTGGAGAAATCTTCTGTGAAAGCCATCTCTCTCGAAAAGTTGGTGAGAGATCTGTCTGCCGAGATAGGCGTTAAACAAGACAAGATCATCTCGGAGATAATTAGGCTTCAAACCGACAACAGGATTTTGGTCAGAGAGCGCGTTCCCTATGGAAGGTTCGTGGATTATCTTCTGTCTCCGATCTCCCTCTGGTTCTGGGAACTCGTAGTCGCAACGGTAGTATCACTCGGCCTGGTTTTTGCATCTTCAGGCCTGGCGCTCTACCTACGCTACGTTTTCGGGTCTCTTTTGGTCCTATTTCTCCCGGGGTATTCTCTCATTGGGTTCATCTACTTCAAGAAGGATGAACTCGATTACCTGACTAGAACCTCGGTTTCTTTCGTCATTAGCCTAGCCATAACTACGCTGGTCGGGCTGGTGCTGAACTTTACCCCTTTTGGCATTACCTTGCTCCCGGTGGCTTTGTCGACTGCTGGCGCAACGATTGGGCTGCTCTTTCTAACAGCTCTCAGAAAATATTCTTACTACAGTCTCGCGAACACTATGGCCGTGGGGCTAACAAGCCCTCAATAGATGACGGTGCGTTCAGACGAGTAGGTGGCGACCGATCCCTCCGCCTCCCTGAGGAGTCGATGGCATTGGTGCTAGAAACTCGTCGAATGTTGGACCTTCAATCTGTCCTCCGAGGGGAGCCAGGCTCCAGACTTCTTCGAGCGTAGGGAGGAAGCCGTAGTGACTGTAGCCTTTATTGGAAATATGATGGGGCTGAGCGTTGGAGCCTGCGAATATTGTTGTTACGCGGTCGATGCAGACCGGGAAGGTCTCAGGATATGCCGGGTCGTTTGTTGGAGTGCAGGCAACTCCTTCGTCCCAGGTAATGAGCAGAAGAGAGCCTGATGTCGTGAAGGTGGTGCTGTTGAGGATGGCGGGGACGAGGGCTTTCAGGTAAATGTTCTGTTCCTGCACGGTACTCGATAAAGGGCAGATACTCGCCGTGTTGTAGAAGGTGATTGTCGCGTTGTTATCATGACCGTTGTCGCAGTTGTTCGGGGTCAGCCAGATGAAATTGGGGGCTGGAATGGCAATGTTGTTGAGGTCGGAGAGGAGCGTAGTGGGAAGGGCTAGGTAGCCTGTGCTCGTCGGGTTCGCGTCGATCAGGTTTGTGCAGTAGGCCGGTGAGGAGTGAGCCTCAGCCATGTAGACGAATGGGTTGTGCGCGTCATCGTACTCGACACTCCTGTGACCCGCCACGTTGGTGAACTGACAGCCGCCGACATAGTCTTCCAAGTAAGCTCGCCAAGTTCGGCCAGAGCCTGAGATCTCGTCCAGAATATTCGTCCCATTCACGCGACAATTGGATGGGCTGCAAAAGTTTCCAAAAGCAGAGCCGGGATACGCGAAGTTGCTCCCGTTGAGAAATGTGAGATAGTCTGGGAGGCTGTTGTGAGCGACGCTGGATAGGTTCTCGGCCAAACCATACAGGTTGGCAAGGCTCGTGATATAATCGCAGTTGACGCCGCAATTGTAGGTCTGATTGATTCCCTCGTTCTCCATCATTATCACAACAACATGGGCAAGCGTCAAGACTGGGGAAGGGGCCGGAACTGTCTGGTCTATCATAATACCAGAGCCTGTAGCGCCCGCCAAAAGAAGCAAGATAACGGGGATGGCCGGTTGCAATCTACACGTCTCAGATAATTCGGCAAATAGAATCCGATTTATTAGAAGCATTCGGTTGCGCGGCTTCGAGTTAGAATCGATCCAGAGCTTACTCAATTTCGTTAAGAAGCGGGCACGGGGGAGCCATCTTCAAGAAGAATATCCAGTATTAGGATCGACCCAGTGACGAGGTCATGGTATTGTCGCGTTGAGACTGCTTACTAGAACCTTGACCCCAGGGCCAAGGTGTAAAGCACTATATAGTGAACGACAGCCCATGTATTTCTTGCGTGAAGTTCGGTCGTAACGAAGTCTCGCTCACGCGCCCCGCTGAACGCTCCTTCGAATAGGGCGCGCGCTACAGAAAACGGGAGACAAGAAAGATGAATGTCAAACATGGGAACCCCATGCCGGCACAAAATTGCCAGCGGAGCGATTCCCATGGCAGGGCTAGAATGAGGAGGATGTGTTTGGATTGAAGCTTGACCGAAAACCTTTGTTCATAATTCTCATGCTATGCGGAACAATAACAGCGGCTACGCTAGCGCCTTATCGGCTCGACAGCACTAACGCTCTTACGACATACAACGCCAGTACATCCTCTGCCCCTCCTACGATAGTAGGCTGGGGAGGAGTGAGACTTGACGAATCCCAGGCCGATTTAGCAAACCCACCAAGCCAGGTTTTCTTGGGAGAATCAGCTAGCAACATGGAACTCCAGGTCCAAAGACTCCTAGCTAGAGGATTCAACGGCATCCGAGTTAGCTTCCAGTCGGCCTGTTCAAGCCCGCAAGAGATGGGCTCTTTCGATCCGAACTGGCTTTACAGAGCAATAATAATCGCCAAACATTACAATTTCTGGATAATAGTCGACTACCACGGCTACAATGATCTAACGAGCACAACCGGGGTTAACTGCTGGCTTGGATACTGGAACCCCATCGTTCAACAGTTTATGGGTGCCTACAACCAGATCATTTGGGAACCGATCAACGAACCCGCCATGACGAGCACCACGGACGTGGCTTCGATGTCAAACGCTTACCAGCAATGGATCGATCAAGCTAGAGGCCTGGGCGATACGCACTGGATAGTAGTCCAGAACTTGTGCAGTTCCAACTGCGGTTTCTCGAACATGGCCGACGGATATCCGACAGTTAATGATACACAAGGGAAGATATTCATCAGCTTGCACTCCTACATGGCCTACAAATGGTACAGTTCCGGTTGGAACAACGGGACCGCAGACTCGCTAGCCCAGCAATTCTATAACGCCGTCGTCTCCGGGTCCCAGAGAACTGGCTGGCCAGTTCTGAATACAGAAGGTGGTCCCGACCCGCAGGGACTTATTTGCTCCGGCGGAATCTCTCTCCCATCTCCTCTCTGCGCTCCTGACCAAATCCAGGTTGGCTCCGCGGGATATAGCATTACAACATTCCACTTCATCCAAGCACTCACAAGCTTCTACGACTCCAACACCCCTCAGAGAATCAATTGGCTGTGGTGGCCTATGGGAAGCTGGACTGACACTCCGCTTGGGGAGCTGATGTACGGAGCCCTCTCCATCCCCGATGGATGGGGAAGCATCCTCCAATACAAACCTGTGTCATCTCAGATACCACCGAACAATCCCATCCTCGCTGTTCCGGGAAATCAGGTCGTATCCGCCTACTCCACCCTTACTTTCCAGGTAAGCGCAACCGGATCAACGAACAGTCAGATAGTCATATTGTCAGCCTCCAGGCTACCGACCAATTCCACGTTCGCGCCTGCAACCCCTGGAAACACAGTTAGCGGAACATTCTCTTGGACACCCACCCACAGCCAACTAGGCACCTATACAGTCGACTTCACCGCCACAAGCGCCATAGACGCGTCCCTATTCACGACTCAGACAATTACCATACAAGTCCAAAACGTCGTCTCAGTTATAACCATCAGTCCACCTATCCTTGCCCTCCCAGGCAATCAGATTGTGACTGCTTATTCCACGCTCGCCTTCCGGGTGGTCGCTGCCGGATCAACCAGCAACCAGATAGTCACACTATCAGCCTCTAACCTTCCGACGAACTCCACGTTCCAGCCAGGTACAGGGAATACAGTTAGTGAAACCTTCTCATGGACACCGACCCAGAGCCAAGCGGGCACGTACACTATCAGCTTCACCGCTACGGATACCAGCAACTCCTCCCTTTACGCTACGGAGATGGTGGGCATCCAGGTGCAGAACCTCGTCTCCGGCCGAATCACAATCCCAGTTCTCGTCGTCCCAGGCACTGAAACAGTCACGATCGGTTCGACCCTTACCTTCAGAGTTAGCGCCACAGATCCTGATCTTCCAAACGCCATCCTGACCCTCTCTGTCACAGGCCGACCAACTGGCTCGACATTCGATTCGTCCACCGGAACCTTTTCGTGGACACCTAAGACAGGCGAGGAAGGCACCTACGTTATGACATTCAAAGCAACGGATAACGGGACGCCACAGATGTCGAATATCAAGACTGTAAGTGTGCAGGTCGCCGATCAAACTGGAGGCTCGTGCGGCAACTGTGGACCATTTTCATGGATAACCTCGATACTATCGGCGACAACGATGCTCTGGCTCGTGGCTGGCATGACAATAGGCTTCACTCTTCCCTTACTCGTCCTCAGATCCAGAATTTACAGGCACGGCGGATTAGGCAGAGCAAACCGCTCAGCTTGAAATCACTGTCCCACGACGACGCCAACAATGAACTAAGGAACAATTGTCACCTGGATCCAGTCGTAGAATAGAAACATCGAAAATCTCTTCTCAGATTCTCCCCGGACCCAGTTGTCATTGGCTCTGTCACGAATAGTAGTAGATTGTCGCATCGTTAGTCGAAAAAATCCTGTCTGTGTCATTGTAGAGATGATTGTAGAACACGCTGGCTGAGAATCCATGATAGGGGAAGTAGGCTTCATCAAAGCCAAACGATGACCCGTTCGAATTGACAGCCGAATAAAGACTAGGGGAGACTATTACGACGCAGCCCGGTTTGGGAGGGACGTTTCCAATCACTTTGGTAACATTCCATTCCTGCACCGGAATGCTTAATGAAGTCGTGTAGATCTCGTTCGTCAAAATACAATGCTGCCTCCCGGACAGCGACAGATACGAGGCAATCGCCGGCCACGTGACGGGCCTTCCGCTCGCTAACGATATGTTTGATCCTTGAACGTAGAGCCCAGTGGGAGCAAATGAGGACCCCCAAAACCCGAGCCCTATGCTGAACATAAGCAAGGCCACTAGAAAGACCGCCATAACTTTGCTTGGCTTGGGCCAGCGAGAACCTAAGATTATCAAGGGAACGAAAGTGAGAAACCCGATCAGTGGGGCAAAAAGCAGAAAAGCACGGTCGCCAAAGTTCAACGCCTCCGAGAACTCTGTGACGACGATAATCAAAGCCACGGTTAGAAGCAGAATCTTCACGTGCGCCCTTCTGACCAAAATCGGGACCGAGACCAACAGGGCCAGCCCTGCCAGTAGAAGACCGAGAAACAAATAGTCGCGGACAACCAATAGGTCAAGCATCCATTTGGGGGTGAGTATACCGATATTTTTCACGTTGGATGAGGATCGCGAGCTCGAGAGAGCGGCCAGTGAAAAAGAAGAGAGAACCTTTCCCGCGGAGACGTTAGTGTACCTCACTAGGTATACGGCATAGAATGCTGACCAGGAAAAGAATGAGAGCAGAGCAAAGACGAAGAGAGCGTGCAGTGGAGGTTGACGGGTAAATTTCGGCCATAGAATCGACCGCCCTAGGACGAAGGGGAGCTTCGAAGACAGAGCCGTAAAAAGGCGGGGCGCGGTTGTCCACAGCGCGAAAGGTAGCAGCAGCAACACCCAGAAGAGGTTTGTTATGCTATGGGTGACTGTCATCGCGACACTAAGAATTGTAAGCATAATCAGGACCTTGAAGTCGTGATTGTCGTAGACCCGCAGCAAGAGTAGGACAGAGACGAGTAGGAATAGTGTAGCTGGAAAGTCGTATTTGAAATATGATGGCATCTCGGTTGTTGGCAGCGCTGCAACGATCGCCATGCAGAGAGCTACAGAGTTGGGAAGGTTAACAATGGTTCTAGCAAGGACCTTCCTGACTAGAGCATACGAAACCATGAACCAGCCCACATCGAGGATCATGGTTATCGCCATAGCCGACTGAAGCAGTTGTAACCCGGTTATCCTTGAGAAGCTGAGCGTCAGGATCTGGAATCCCGGCCATTGAGAATACTGATTCGTAAGAACGGACAGGTATAAGGTCCGGTCGAACGGGGGAATGTTGGGAAACACGATCGAGATATGAGAGGACTGGTCGAACGTTCGTAAAACACCGAACTGGCCGTACGGATCGCCAAAGGGAAAGACTAGAAAGAGGGTAGAAACATAAAACATCAATCGAAGCACGAGAAAGAAGGAGAAGACGCCTACCACTGCAAGGTGTTCGCTCCCAAGAATGATCGATGACATGACAGCGGCGATGAAAAGCACGAGGGTCGTATAGTACGTCAGAGTGGGCAATTCACGAGTATAGGCTTGAAACAGCATAACAAGAGAGCAAGCTCCGAATGCGGCCAAATGAAGTAAGACGAGAAGCTGCCGCACGAGACCTGCTACAACCCGAACGCGATCGCAATGAAGACAGCACTGTAGTACAAGAGACCGAGGCCTACAAAGTCGACTGTTCTTCTTTTCGGCCTGAAAACGAACGAAACGGCGAAATAGCAGAGTGTGAAGAGGCTTAGGTAAGCCGCGAGGTTCTGAACTCCCAACGCTGAAAGCATAACTACAGAGGTTAAGAGCAGGGTTGCCAGCATCATCAGAAATGTACTTTCTCGTCGCAACTATCTAGCTCTCCTCTGGCTCATTCACGCAGTTGAAAACGGGCAATAAGTCTGTCTCCCGTCTTCCTCTCTTCAAGCAGGGCCACGGGCTTATCATGCAATGCCGCGATAACGCATGCGGCAAGGCTTGAGGGAAGACTCCCAAGCGACCTCTGGTATCTTTGTCCTTGGATATCCACGTTTGCGCCCTTCATTCCCACAACTATGACGGTTCCAGTCTTCTCTACCATCACTCGAGAGCAGATCTCAGTCGATTCGACAAGAATATACCTTAACCTCTCCTCAAGGGAGAGACCGTCTTCGAATTCGGGTATTTTCCCCAGTCCGGAACCGACCGGATAGACGAGCATGCCTTTTTGGCCATTACCCTTTAGAGTCTTCGGAGCATTCCTCATCTCGCTCAGGCTTAGGGCACCCCTTTCGGGGGTAAACGGGACATAGGCGGAGATTACCCCGCCACTAACGGGCGGGAGATAGGTTGCTCTTTCAACGCTGACCTGTTCAAGTAGCGCTTCCACCTCAAGGCTCGCTCCATGAAGCATAGCTCTCATACCAGGACCGCCTCCAACGTGGCGAGGGAGTGATATTACGGTAAAGCCCAGAATGATGCAGGAGATACCCAAGGCAGTAAGGGGAACCACATGGGCTAGGAAGTATGAATACAGGGTTAGCGCCGTGCCAAAGGAAGCAAGCACCAGGGCTGAGATGTTAGGTCCCTTTGTTGAGACCAGTTGTCGAAGTCGTTTCCCCTGCTTCTTCAGCAGGTGAAGAGCCTCTCCGCTCACGAAAGCTGGGTTCTTGCCTGTAACGAAGAAAGCGATCCGGAACACGGTAAGGACCAGGAGAGTTCCGCTGATCGCGACGACAGTAAGTGGGCTAAGGAGGTACAATCCCAGCGGAAAGTTGCTTGAGAGCCAACTGCGCAGGTAGGGGTTAGACTGTTCCTCGCGAAGTAACCAGTACAATAGTCCAACAATGACTATCGTCTGTATATCGATGAGGGCCTCGCCTAGTCGATGACTCGCCACGGGCTTTTCCAAATCTAGGAATAGCGCAATCGAGTTAATACCTTGTCGTCCCAGAATCTGAATTCAGGCAACTGGATCCCGTTGCACTAGCGCCTTGACAGAGGCGGCCATCCTTTCCACCGGTTCAGCGAAACGACTGCAACACCTAACACAATGGGTGCTACCAGCAACGACACGAGGAGTGGATTGTCTTCGACAAAAAGGCGGAATGCTACTAGAGCCCCCGGTTTGATTATGTGGAATGAATCGGAGAAGCTGCCGACGAAGTCAGTTTGAGCGCTGAGCTCATCGGCTGTAATAGTGTACTTGACGAATCCATGTCCCATTCCAGCTGTGTTGTTGCTTGCCATGTTCGCAAAATATGGAGCATTCGGGCTCTCAAAATTGATTGGGTAGAATTCTTGCCCGAACGTTCCTGCTATTACGAAAACTGTCCCACGGCCCTTCGTATATGTTCCCGAGGACCCGTCGTTTGCCACGCAACCACTTTGGAACTGCAACACAACGGCGCAAGTCAACTGCTTGCTTCGCTGATAGTTGTGATCGTGGGCCTGGAGAACCAAATCAACCCTTTTCTCGATCAAGAGATTCATCAGGTCTCCGCCCACGATGCAAGTAGGGTATATTCCAGCGGAAATGCAGGGTTTGTGCATCGCCACTATGACCCAGGTGATTCCGGCAGATCTTGCCCTGTCGATCGTGCTTGACAGCCATTCATAGTGCGAAGACCCAACGGTGTACGAGTAGTATCCGCCGTTGGTAAAGTTCAGATCTGGAGATACCATTATGATTCGTGCGAGAGGGCTAGACGGTGGATAGTCAAAGTAGTATTCTTTCCCATAAATCCCATTGGATCCCATCTTATCAGGCAGACAACCCACAAAGCTATCGATTAGACCACCGTCGTTGGGTGCTGATTCGAGCCCGTCATCGTGGAACCCGGACACCAGTTCGAAGGGAAAGTTTGGAGCGACGTACGACTTTACTATACTACACCACTTGGCCTCCGCGCCAACTCTCGTGTAACTCAAGTCGCCTAGCGCTAGGTAGAAGTTCACTCCGGAAGATGCGAGGAGGCGGAGGGATGAATTCGTGTTAATGTCCTGGGAATGATCTCCGGCCGCCGCGAACTGGAAGGATGGACCAGCGGCGTATGCCTGGTCACTTGTTGGGATCAGTAGAAATGAGAATAGAAGAATTGCAAATAGTAAGAAAGCTCTTGTTCTGCCTATCCGGACCCATCGTGTTGAAGAAGGGGAAGCCAATCTTTTGACCTCTGTCATGAACCTAGTTCACTTGTCGAACTGACGATTTCTACGTTACTAGGAAAAGTCGGTGGCTTGAGGGCGAATAAAGAGTCGAATGGACCGCAAGAAACCAATAGCTCAACCCGCTAGTAGAGACTCGTATGCTTCGAGCAAACTCCGGCGGACGACCGGATAGCTGAAATGATCGAGAATCCTCTCTCGAGCGCGAGTTCCGAGGTCGTCCTTACCAGGAGATCTCAACGCCCGGATGATCCCATGACAGATGTTCGTCGACGAAGCAGACTGGATCAAGAGGCCGTTTACTCCGTTGTTTAGGATTTCTGGGACACTCAACACCCCTGTGGAGACAGCAATTCTCCCGCATGCCATGGCTTCCAAGATTGCAAATGGTGGATCGGCAAGCTGTTCAGGTTCAGGGCCTACGTAGGGAAAGAGTACCGCGTCAGCCGAATTGTATGCGGCGACCCTTTCGCTCTCGGAAAGATCCTTCCTTTCCAATACAACGTTCTCATCAACACCAAGCCTCTTGGCAAGCGCCAAAACTTCCCTATCGAGCAGAACCGAACTTCTAGTGCTGGTTACCACGTTTAGTCCGACATCAAATCCTTTCTTGGTCAATAATCTGATCGCTCCCAGAACATTTCGAGCTGGAAACCTGGACGGCCATAGTGGGCCCATGTAGAGAACAGTATATTCGTGCGGACGGTCACTAGAAACATGACTGCCGTACCCATTAGACGGGCGATACAGCTCGCAGTCAATGGGGGGTCGCAGCAGGAATTTTCGCATTCGATACCCTAGATCTCTATTCCACGGCCCATTCCAAGGACTCGTAAACGCGTATGCATCCACGAAAAGATTGTTCACTAACCGTCTAATAGGGCGAACCAAACCATCATTGAGATCGTGAGGAGTAAAGATTTGGCGGACGATCGCTCCACGGGCCCCCAGCAACTTGTATACAGGTGCGAACATTATCACGCTAGCTCCGACAATATGAACAATGTCGTGCGATTCTTGACTCGCTCGCATTCCTAATTTGACTGCATCGAGACTGCTTGTCCCGGACCGCCTAGTTGCAAGAGTGCTCCAACTTGTCTTGATCTGTTTAGATTCTTCTGGGAGCTGAGTGGTGATCAGGGTGCAGTTGACGCTTGAAGAGAGACATTCGATCATTCGCTTTGTCAGAACGGATCCGGCGTGGTTCCAAGGCGGATGCGCATCGCCTCCAACGAGACATACTTCCAAACCTAATCACTCACTGAGAAGAGATCATCCCTGACACGAGGCTCCAGACGTCCTGATGAATTGCATCAGGTGACCGTCTTCCGTCCATTAGTCTGACACCAGCATTGCGGCACAAGCTACGAAAGAGGGTGATCCTCTCCACGTTATGCGAAACGCTAGGTAGATCCGGTTTCCGCCCGAAAGCCACTTCAGCATCTGTGTCAATCAGAAAAGCCCGGTCGGGCCTGGGTAGAAGCCTGAGAAGCTTGAAACCGAACCTCAGCTTGGTAGGAGAGTCGTGAAGATCAGACATTCCATCGACTAGAAGGTCAAGCGTGTACCTGTCGCAAATGACAGTTCGCCCAAGCGCCAATGGGAGAGATATCTTCAAACTTGTCTTCAGGAAATTCTCCAGCTGTGTCGCAAAACACCAGAGAGAGGCGACCCCCTCGTTCTTGTGGTCCTGGAACTCCACTATAGACAAGAAATCTTTCTTGTAAACTCTTAACTGGCCGCTCCAGCGAAGAACTTGCAAGAGAGGAAGCGATAGTAGCGGGCGCCACCTGGACCACATTCTTACGGCTTGTATTCCGTTCTGTTTCAGCCGACCATCAAGTAACTTGACCTGGGTAGTCTTCCCGCTTCCATCTATGCCGGAGAAGGATACGAGAAGCCTGCGTCTACGCATCTAACCAATCCCCGTCTAGCAAACCTATCGCATCTCCTCCCCAGAGAATATGGAATCAAGGATCTGTCCGTCAGAATCCTCTGCAACCTTCAATCCCAAGCGGCTCAGCAGGGTCGGCGCCAGGTCAAGAATCCCAGCATGTTGGGTAATCCCCGGTCTGACTTGCGGTCCAGCTAATGCCCAAAAGCCGTCCCTGACATGGGTAGCCGAGAAGTGCGAATTCGAGCTCCAAGTCTTACGCGACCCTAGACGTGGGTTGACCTGAATCTTCTCATCTCGTTCGAAAAGCTCGACACAAAGGTCTGGTGCCTCGCTCTGGTATGGTCCCCTGAAGACATCCTCTCCGAGGTGGAATACAGACTGAACTTTCTCGCCTGAAGTCGGATCGGTAAGATCACTCATCAGGCTGCAGATCTTGCGGACTATCGCCGAGCGAGCAGCGGGATCTGATAGTTCCGCTGGCCTGTCTCGGTGAGAATTCACGTAGATAGCCGCTTCATGTCCCCCAGTAGAGAAAGCCAAGGTCCGGGTCCAATCAATGCTGCGAACGAGATCGAGCAGGACCCGTTCCATCTCGGCGGAAAGTGTTAGCTTGTTTGATATGAAACTCGGGGAAAGATTGTAGAGGGTCCTTACGATGTTTGGGGGTACGTGTTTTATGGCGAGCTGTCGAATCTTCCGGTAAGATCTATTACTCCTCGCTTTGTCGCCACCATTATGATTCCATGTTAGTAGCCCTTGGGACCTCAAGAACTCGTTGATGTAAACTGTGCTAGAAACCGGAGCGGATCCATGGTCTGACAAAACTAGGATGTAGGTATCCTCCTGTGTGGCTTGTGTTAGTTGCCCGATAGCTTCGTCCATCTTGACATACCAATCCAGGACAACATTGGCGTATTGCGAACCAGGATCTTTCATGTAGTGCCAAAAGTCGTGCTGAACCAGGTCGAGGCCTTGAAGAGTCATGACGAACAGGTCCAGTGGATACCACTCAAGGAGCAGCCTCGCTGACTCGACGCTTTTCCAGTGGAGCCGCTCGACCTCTGAGAGGTAGGCCTTCTCTCCACCTTTCATTTCTGACGGCTTTGCTAGAGGCACGTCAGCCTCGTATCCCCCCAACGCTGAGTCCAGCTTTTTCATGAGGTTCGCTGGATACGACCAAGCTTTCCCTGGCTGGACGGGAAAGCCGGAGACCATGAACCCATTTACCGGATAGGGAGGATAGGTCCCGGGAATGTTGAAGACGCCGACCCTAAGACCGGCCTGAGAGCAAATGTCCCAGATGCACCCCATACCAGGGGTCGTCTTGCCATGCATTATCTGCAGATCCCTGCCTATGTAGATGAAACCCAGATTCCCGATTTTCGCCGGATTCTTCCCTGTCGCAAAGCATTGCCATGCCGGGACGCTTGATGGTGGCACGATGGATTCGAGAACTCCGTGAACCCCCTGTTCAGAGAGAGACTTGAGATTGGGAAGCCTGTCTATCCACTTGTCAATGAGCTGAGGAGAAGCAGAATCCAAGCCTATTATCATCGCCTTCAAAGCTGGGCCCCCAGACTCGATCTCCCCTGGCTCTGACGGGAGAACGCGGCTTCAATCTCGTGAAGTATGTAATTCCATACCTCCTCGGGAGGGTTGTCAGTGCTGACCCTCTTGAGTCCAAAAACGCGAACGAGCTTGTTGTATTGTTGCTTCTCATTCAAGATGTATTCCAATGTATGCTCGGGGCGATCGGCGAGAATTCTCTTCTCATCCGCATCAAAGACAAAGGAGACGTCAGGCCGAGGAACCATACGTGATAAGAGATTTTCCAAAGGCAGCCTCATTCCGTTATCCCAAGAACCGGCTATGAGATCATACAGATACCTGTCCGCTACCGTGTTGTAACCGAGGAGCTTACGGGCCTTTATTCCAAATGCCAGCAGGGGAAGATAGACGAGCAAATAGTAGGTTGATGAAAGGATGCGCACAGGTTCTATTCTCTCGAAGTCTGCGGTGTCTTTGAACCCAAAGACCCTTGCTGCCCTTCTCAGTACAAAACCTAGCGGGTCCAGCAGATCTTGATGCCGAATGTAGGAGAACTTGAGACCTTGCTTGTTTAGCAGGTAGTAACACTTGCTGGCGTTGGTGGATTTGCCGGTTCCATGGGTCCCGCTGAGCGTAACTAACAGGATACTCATTTTACCAGACCTTCTTGAGAAGCCTGTCGCCTGATACTGCGTTGACAAAGTTCAAGAGGACGAGCGG
>Ga0137386_10000684_pt1 | contig 19902 bp, 21 predicted proteins | sample SagtaG_4_FD_104910 | JGI IMG/M metagenome (GOLD analysis project Ga0137386, IMG submission 104910) | Vadose zone soil microbial communities from Sagehorn Ranch, Mendocino, California, USA - Sage2_R_100_16 metaG | ecosystem: Environmental > Terrestrial > Soil > Vadose zone | place: USA... | reverse complement strand
CGGCATGAACCATCCCTCGTAACACGCCCCAGACGATGATATCCCCGCCTGCCACGATTTCCGCGCCAGGATTGACATCGCCCAGAATGACGATGTTACTGGCATGATGAACAGCTTGACCAGAACGGATTGTGCGTCGCAAAAAAAGGGTATCATCTGTTTCGCGTGGATCACGCTGAGTCTCAAGAATTTCACTCATTGTAACTGTATTTGAAGCTGTATCGTTTGAGGAGACAGTTCCTGCCTCAGCATATTTGTGCGCTGGGGTGACTTGTTCTAACGACGTCACCGACATTTGATAGTGTGCCAGGAGATCTTCAAGCTGTGTTCTTTCGCTCATACGGAGCATGCGACGACTGGTATCCAACGCCAGAGAAGCACCACGGAAAAAGCCTGGAGCTTCCGCAAGCCGGTCAGAAAGTGCGTTAAGTAATTCGCTAAAAGGGGTTTCCGGCTCCAGAGTTAAAAGCAAGCCATTGCGTGTCCCCTTGATAGCAACATATCCTTGCACAGACTGCTTCTCCTCTCTGCCCGATCTTCTATCCTCTTCGGAAGTTACTCTTTCTGAAGTATCCTCCGTTCCCATAAAGCCCCCATTTCACTTCTGGCAGCAGGGTTCTATGAACTCACTAATATGTACTCTTGTTTGAAATAACCAGGTGTATCGTAACACAATACAGTATAAAGCGTCCAGTTAACAAAACGCAATATGCACGTACTTCTAGCTATTCTAGACACGGTACTTTGCATGTGAATCACCGCTGCAATACAATAACGCCAGGTCAACTATATGAAAACGGGCGGATTGAATAAGATGACTGACTTTATGAAATTTCCTACGATGATCCCCAATTTTTCGCGTCTCAAAGACGCTAGAAGACCACGCTACAATTTGAGCTAATTGCGTGCATTTCTACCCTCTGTGAGATATAATAATGATAAACGTGACCATAAAAAGCCCATACTATAGTAATTGCTATGGGCATACTATTGAAACTTCAGGTTTCAGTCGAAGTCTGAGGATTCTGGTACACCTGTCACAGGCCCAGAAAGCAGGTACACTTACATGCATAAAGAACCAGCCAATATACTCTGGCTACAAAATAATAACAATACGCCGCAGCGGCAACAAAATCAGTTGCGTCCCAGTGGGCGTCAAAACGGGCAAACTCCCCAGGGAGGAGGCTCGTCTAATTTAAATCGATGGCTACTTGTCATTGTTCTGGTTATGCTTGGGATTTATGCATACTCGTTTTTCAGCCAGAATAACAACAACAATACAAACCAGGTCGATCAAATCACCTATAGTGCCTACTACGACCAGATCAACGCGGGGCACATCAAAACAGCCGTCTTTAACGGGCAGGTTGATATCACTGGTGAATTCACTCAACCTGTTGATTCATACACCCAGTATCGGGTGGTGCAACTTCCAAATGGTGACCCCCAACTCCCGCAAGTACTACAATCTAAAGGCGTCACTATTTCCTCTCAGCAACCCCAGGATAATAGTTTCTGGTTGAATCTGCTCATTGCCTTTGTACCCTGGCTACTGGTAATTGCTCTCTTCATCTTCCTATCACGGCGGGCAGGTCAGGGGCAACAGGGCATATTCAGCTTTGGCAAAAGTCGAGCCAAGCTTATTCTCGAGGATAGACCCAGCACGACGTTTGCCGATGTCGCGGGCGTCGATGAATCCAAATATGAGCTACAAGAAGTTGTCGAGTTTCTTAAGACACCGCAAAAGTTTCAGCGCCTTGGTGGAAAAATACCCCGCGGTGTCCTGCTGGTTGGGCCTCCAGGAACGGGTAAAACACTGCTGGCGAGAGCCGTTGCTGGAGAGGCTGGGGTACCCTTCTTCTCCATGTCCGGTTCTGAGTTCGTCGAAGTGCTGGTGGGAGTTGGCGCTAGCCGGGTTCGCGATCTTTTCGACCAGGCGAAAAAGGCTGCTCCCAGTATCATTTTCATTGATGAGATCGATGCGGTGGGGCGACAGCGTGGTGCAAGTATCAATACAAACGATGAGCGTGAACAAACGTTAAACCAATTGCTCGTAGAGATGGATGGATTTGATACCCGGCAGGCAGTTGTTGTCATCGCGGCTACCAACCGCCCGGATGGACTTGACCTGGCTCTGTTGCGTCCAGGCCGATTTGATAGACGTGTAACTGTAGACCGCCCTGATTGGAATGGACGGCTGGCTATTCTCAAGATCCACTCACGAAATGTGCCATTAGCTCCCGACGTGGACCTGGTTGCTATCTCACGTAGCACGCCAGGAATGGTTGGCGCAGATCTGGCGAACCTGGTCAACGAAGCTGCATTGTTGGCTGCCCGGCGAAACCAGGATCGTGTAACTCAGAAGTGTTTTGAAGAAGCGTTAGACAAAATTCTTCTTGGAGCTGAGCGTCCATTGGTGCTTAGCGAAGAGGATCTGAAGGTTATAGCGTATCACGAAGGGGGCCATGCGCTAACGGGCCTGCTCTCAGAAGATGCGGATCCCGTAACCAAGGTCACTATTGTGCCACGCGGTCAGGCCCTGGGCGTGACTATGTCTACACCGCTTGATGATCGCTATAATTACTCGAAGGAGTACTTATTAACGCAGATTGTCACCGCTCTTGGTGGGCGCGCGGCTGAGGAGGTGGCGATTGGAGGCATTACAACGGGAGCGGAGAATGATCTCCAACGTGTTACTGCTCTGGCACGTCAAATGGTTACTCGTTGGGGTATGAGCGAGAAACTCGGTACTATCTCATATAGTGAACGCGGCAGTCCATTTACTGGCGGTGGCGAAGCTGGTGCGCCATCCGATTATAGCGAGACTACCGCCGAGGCAATTGATGATGAGGTTGATCGTATTGTCCGGACTTGTCATGCGCGCGCTGTTGAACTCTTGGCGACGCATCGTCCGACACTTGATCGCATTGCCGATGAGTTACGTCGTCAAGAAGTAATCGATTCTAAGCAGCTGCAGGAGATTATGCAAGAAACGGGAGCGGTTATCGCATCTCCCCAATCTCTACCTCAGGGTATACCGCGGGTTATAACACCACCACCTGGTACAGTCTCCCTTCGTCCAGAAGTGGAATAGTACTGGCAGCGACCAATAGGGATAATACAGCCTGTAGGGCCCAATTCACCATTATAATGCCGAGTGGGCAGTCCTTCGCGAAATGGCGGACTGCCCATGTTTATTGCTCGAGAAACTCGCGTAGCGCTGGATAATCCTTCAGGACGGTATCAATTACATTGTCGGAGAGATATAAAAATGTGCCGTGAGCTTCTGCAAGAGTTACACTCTCATCATCGGCTAGAGTGAGTTTTCCAGAGGCTTGCACCATCTGGCGCCTTTCTGATTCTAATGATGCACGTATACGTAAGAGCGGTCCAAAGGGAACATAACGACGATAGCGCACTTCTAATCGTCCTGTCATGGACCACTCTGGTTTCTCTGCCAGCATTGATGTCCGTCCCAAAGCTTCATCAAGCACGGCGGCCACAATCCCTCCATGGATAACTCCCGGGAATCCCTGGTGTTCCTCACGAGGCTGAAAATCGGCCACAATAGTGTTATTTTCGAGACGAAAGACGAGGTGTAATCCATAAGGATTACGTTGTCCACAGACAAAACAACGTTGATAGTCGGTTGTATCGTTTAATTCCATCGTTCGGTAAACCTTATAGCACTTTTACTTTCCTCGCCAACACTCCTCTTTCTTTAAGCGTGAGGTAGAGCCAGAGAGCAACTTCCAGTAATGCTCCGCCTATCAAGTAAGAACCCAGTACATCGCTTGCCCAGTGGTCTCCAAGATAAATGCGCGAAGGCCCCACCAGTATCACAAACAAGGCGGAGATAATCATTAAACAAATACGCCAACATTCCAGTCCCTTAAAAAGAATAATACAGAGAGAAAACAGGAATCCCCAAAAAGCTATGTAGGCCATTACATGCCCGCTGGGGAAACTCAGCCCATTTGCGGCCTGGATGATATCAACAAGACCTGCTGCCGGGCGTGGACGTTCAACAATGATTTTTAGCAATGCATTCAATAAGGCACTGATTGCGGAAAGACTGACCAGCATAATAGCTTCTAATCGAAGATGTACTATCCAGAGGATTACAGCAGCGAGTAAAACAAGTCCCACCGAAATAAGTAGCACGTTGCCAGGGTAACTAATTGCTAGCATAGTATACTTTAGCCACGGGGATTGATTCTCTTGAAATTCACGAGTTATGATAACGTCAATTGCTAAAATGGGGTTATAATGTACCCACCATGCCAGGGCTCCAAAGAGAGCCAGTTGTAGCGTATACAAAAACAGCAATATCCGTCCGCGTCTCATTGTGAGATACGATGGGACTCGAGCGGCTTCTACCTCCTGATGTACTTCTTCTATTACATCCTGCGTATATTCCTGGGGAGCCTCGGTAGGTGGATTCTGCTCTCCCTCCGGTTCTTGTTCATCGACATGGTTCGATGGTATTTTAGGCTCTTGCATACATTAGTAATCGGCCTTGTCCCTTGAGATATTAGTTATAGTACGTTTGAAGCAGGGGATATGTTTCGGTTAAGACGCTACTACTGAGATGTAGGGATCAGGGAAAAACCACATTGACGAAAACCTCGATTCTCGCTACAGTCAGTATAGGACAAAGTGAAGGAGAGAATAATGCCTGAAACAGAGATTCGCCCTGCCCGTGCGGAGGATCGCGAGGCGGTATTGGCATTTTGCGCCCACACGTGGGAGTGGGGAGACTATATCGAGTATGTCTGGGACGAATGGTTGCATGATCCACAGGGAATGTTGTTTGTTGCCACAATTGATAATCAACCTGTGGCAGTATCCCATCTTCGCATGCTCAACAAAACGGATGCCTGGCTTGAAGGAATGCGCGTTGATTCTGCCCGTAGGCAGCATGGTCTTGCCAAGGCTCTTAATGTTGCGATGATGGCAGAAGCGAAAAGGCGTGGAGCGACAAACGCACGACTGATTGCCGAGTCTACCAATGCTGCAGCCATCACATTGAGCGAACGAGGGTTTTTCCGACAAATCGGCGCTTACGCCCTATATAGGGCTATACCGGAGGCCGTTTCTATGAAACAACAGTATGGTCTCGAAATACCACAACTGGCAACACAGGATGATATTGACGATATTATTGGCTATCTCAATACTTCAAATATTTTTCCGGCAATAGGTGGACTCTATTATCACAGTTTCATTGCCTACACCATCACCAGCGACTTCCTGGAAGCTAAAGTACAGGCAAGTCAGGTGTATGTCTTGCGTCGGTGGAATCGCCTGGATGGGTTGGCAATCGCGGAATCACATATGATCAGGCGCGGTTCACAACTCTCTATAGGTTATATTGATGGTACAACCGAATCAATTAGCCTGATTGCATACGCATTGCGACAGCAGATTGTCGGCATGGGTTTAGAGAGCGTCAATGCCTACGTTCCAGACCTCATAATGGTACGTGACGCTTTTGTGGGAGCAGGATACGAGTGGGATGGCAATATTTTTTGTACGTATGAGCGGGAATTGACTTGAAATTCAAAGAATTGCCTCATCCATAGGGAACGGGACGGAGGGCGACGCTGCCTTGAAATGCGTTTTGCCAACGACGCTAGCGCAACTGGCTTCGCCCCTACGGATGAAGATCATTTCCCCCCATACGGACACGGCGTTACGCTCCCAAATGTATAATCCACGAGTACTTTGTTGTCCGGGAATTGCTTACGTGGGTGTTAAAACGGCATCAAGGTTCTTTAGCTCATGGAAGGGTAACAGCCAGCCGCCATAATTCATGCCCCCGCCGACAGCGGGGAGAGCCATCCACTGACCATCATAGAGCCGGTTTATACGCAATAGTTCCACCAGGGCCATGGCGATGCTAGCATTCGAGAGATTGCCATAGTAGCGGAAATTATCAACCAGTTTGTTCATGGTAGACTGAGGCCAACCGTAGTCGTTGATCAATAATTCACCCATACGGCGTGTAATGCGTGAATTGGCCTGGTGGGGAACTATATGGTCAAGTTTGTCGGGACTTAGCCCCGCATGACGGCACAAGGCATCAACCGACTCTGCCATAGCGCGAGGAGCCTCGCGGAAAACCTCTTTCCCATTCATTTTGGTATAGCCAACCATGTATTGCGAGAGTACCTGGCTGAGTTCTTTGCCTTTACCCTCCTTGAAGAGGGTTTGTATCTTCATGTCAACTTCTGCCATTTCGATGACATCTTTACGCAAAGGTGTTTGGTAGAAAAGAGAATGCCCCTGGTGAGCATCAGAACCATTGATGACGAAGGTATCCTCATCACTGCGTTCAAGCAGAAAAGCTGATGCTCCTTCGCCGAAAAGAGAACTCGTTTTCCAGTCAAGGACATTCATAATATTGGGAAGCAACCCCTCGGAGGTAACCATCAACACAAGTTTGGCAGAACTAGCTGCCAGCACTTCTGCGCACATCTGGAACGCTTCTGTCTGGCAGGCGCAGGCTCCCTTGAGCATGGTTGCGCGAATTGGCCCCAATCCCAAACGCATCTGTACCATTCCGGCGATAGTGGGAAAGGCATCATTATCAGAAGAGGATGCGCCAATCACCGTGTCGATTTCGGAGGCGTCGCGACCGGCGCTGGCCAGGGCACGTTGGGCTGCGATAACAGCCATATCGACTAACGACTCATCTTGCGGGGCGCCCGGCCCATCGATCAGTCCTGGAGCGTCTACGCCAGCCATTCTACGGCATAACTCCAGGGTGCTCGCACGTACGTGGCGCGTACTCAGGCCAGTCACTCGTTCCAGATCATCTGCACTACGAGGATCGCCAAGGCGTGTAGAGATGTAGGCAAAGTATTCGTTGGTAACGATACCACTTGGAGCATAGGCCCCTAAACCAATAAGGCGTACCTTCGCCCTGGTATAGATTTGTGGAACAATGTACCTGTATTGAGGCCACTGGTTTGCTTGAAGCCGTGTCATGAAATAAGAACCTCCATGCCGAGGGGTAACATTTTGATTTCTGATAAGTATACCATATAGCCAGTACTTTTCCTAACCACCTCCCGAAGCCGCTGCTAGCCTCAGTTCCTATAATTTCCTCTTAACTCCTTTGGCATCCTGACAGCATAGTGGACATCAAGCGGTAGAATCACACTAAATGGTGGTCAAGACGGGACAGACCACAAAAATCAAGCTCAGTAAGCGACTGCGTCTCCGAAGGCGCGTTTCTTAGCGGGGAAACTTGCAGCCAAAATTGTCGTCACCCCGTGTGTTGCGCATGACGTTGGACTGCCAGATCACTGGAATATTTGAGCAGGGACATGCGTCAGCTGATCCACCTCTTGCGCGTTTTCTCAGTTGTCGGTAGCCTCATGCTCGTGGGACTGCACACGAGCATGAGGCCGTCCCTACTTGTGCACCTGTTGACCGAAAGAGGTTAGCGCCAATCGTCAATGAGGTAGATCCCGGCGTGATTATAGCCAGGTTCATTCGGCTTCTCCATCGCGACCCCTACCATATCAGCACGGAAGCCGAAGGCGAGGAGCCGTTGATAGGCTTCCTGGCGTCTCAGATTGACCCCTGCTACGAGGCGAGATAAGCCCTGGGCCACCGTCAAGGCTTCACACGCCCGCAGTAACTGGTCAAAGTACTCTGCTGTGGCAGGGCCAGGCAGGACCGCGCCGAACTTGATGTAGCAGGTGCCGGTCCCAGCTTCCGTTCCTGCTCCGCAATGGCAACACGCAAAGCCAACGAGATGCGAACGACTCCAGAGCAGCACGGTCTCGCCGAGTCGTTGCTCATGCACCGCCTGGATTTCTCGGCGTACATCGAGCCCTTCATAGATGGCCTCCGTCACCTCGCGGCACGCCTGCAGCACCGCTGCTTGTTCGCTTTCCACTGCCTCGGACAATCTCGACCAGTTGACGACGGGTTCCAAGGCAGCAACCGGCTTCGAGAGAATCGCGGTGAGGAAGCGGGGAAAGAAGCCAAACTTCTGGTAGAAGTAGAGGTGTTTGGTACTCTGTGGAAAGGTGAAGAGACCCGCATGCCGGATCCCCCAGGTATTGAAACAGTCCATGATGGGTTCCATGAGTCGTTGAGCAATGCCCTGATCCCACCGGTCGGGAAGGACTGTCAGCGGACCGAAGAACCCGACACTGCCCCAATGAGTGGCGACGTTCGACCCGACGAGTGCTCCGCCCACTTCGGCTGCGAACACGCTCGTCGGGTCGGCACGCCAGCGCGTCTGCAGATGGGCGGTATCGGTCCAGAACGTCAGTGGATCGGGCAAACCCAGGAACGTGCCAAACGCCAGGCGGAAGATGCGCTGGGCTTCAGGCAAATCATGTTCATGCAGCGGACGGATGGTCAGGTCTACCGGGTGAGCTGCCGGATGTTGGTGTATGGTCATAAGTGTGTCCTTTCTTTCCCAGTGGTGGGAATCACCTCGAGTTGTTGCATCAGGCTCATTGCATCTAACCGGGCTCGCATCTGCACAATCTTGCCTGCGGTCACGCGTTAGAACACCACTCCTGGCACCGCGACATATCGATGGGTTGGGGGAATCCTTTGCAGTTCATCCTGGTGTGTCCCACGCTGATTCGAGGAAGCCATCAAGGGTTTGGAGCACCGTCAGGTGACCATACTTCAGAATATCAACTGCGTTCATGAGATGTTCCTTACTTCTTCTTTTAGTTCCACCGGTCGGGTGCGAGCCTTCTATCAGGGCCTCAGCACTGCTCTTCCATCAGGCCGTGGCGATCACGTAGCGGAAGCTGTTCTCCTGTCGATAGCCACCATTCCTTGTCTTGTATGGAACTAAGGAATCGAGAATGGCTTGCTTGATTTTGTCTTCACCAGCATACTGGATGGCTCCAACCAGAGGCCCTGGAGAACTGATGGCCTTCCACGCCGTTTCGTCATCGGGATACTCAAACGGGCACGAGACATTGCCACTAGCTTGTGGAGTCAGCCCTGCCTCTACCATCAACGCTTCTATCTTTCCCGGTTCTGAGAGCGAGAACGGCCCTTCTGCTCCAGGAGGTGGGGGCGGAACGCATGCCATGACCGCGGCGTAGGTTGCAAAATGTTCGCAGTCCTCCGCCCTTCCCCATGACACCATCGCTACATACCCACCTGCCTTTACCACTCTTCTGGCCTGCCGAAGTGCATTCACCGGGTCTTCTGCGTATTGGAAAGTGTTAAATCCAGTTACCACGTCAAACGAAGCATCTGCATATGGTAGCTCTTCAATTTCTCCACTCCGAAAGTTGCCACCGGGGACGCGCTCGCGAGCAATGATGAGTTCGGCTTCGGATGCGTCCATTCCTGTGACGTACGCACCCAATTTCGCTGCAAGTTGCGCCGCCAGTCCCGATCCGCAGCCGACGTCCAGCAACAGATGCAAGGGTTAAGAGGCGCTTCGCATCCGCGCTTAAGTACGCTGTCCGCTGTTGCACGGCTTCCTGGACACTTCGAGGAACGGAAGCACGGCGTAAGGTGTGCTTCCAAGTCCCATCAACAAACACCAACTCCCCTGTGGTAATGAGTGATTTGAGGAGTTCTTCGACAAAGAAGGGGTTTCCCTCGGAGCGGGTGTATAGAGTGTCTAAGAGCTCAGCATCGATGGCGTGTTCGAGATCCAGAATGGCATGCAGCATGGCCGCAACGTCACTGCGTGAAAGGTGATCAAGCGAGAATTCCTGTGCCAACCGTTCACGATCCAGATGGGTCAGCCACTGCCGAAATCCTGGATGGAGCTCATCAGTGCGATAGGTGACGAGCAAGAGGAGCGGGATATGCCGACAGCGGCGTGCCAGGTGCAGCAGAAAGTCCAGGCTGAGATCGTCACACCAATGGACGTCCTCCACCACGAGGAGCACGGGATGTCGTGTCGCTTGTTCCGTCAAGAAATGGGTCATGGCAGCGAAGAGCCGTCGCTTCTCCTCTTCTGGACTAACAGACGGCGGTGCAGGGAAGGTCGCCAGGTCGGGGAAGAGCAGTGCCAGGTCGGGCAGCAGGCGAGAGAGTGTAGAGACGAATGCGTGCATGTTGTCTGCGAGGGAGGTCGAGGCATAACGCGCAAAATACGACCGGAAGAGGTCAAGCAGAGGCGCGTACGGGAACGCGCTGTCCGTCTGGAAACAATATCCCTCAAGGAGGAGAAAGTCCCTTTGCGCGGCATAGGTTTTTGCCTCAGCGACCAGGCGCGACTTGCCAATGCCCGCTTCACCGCAGATGAGGATCGCCTGCCCTCCCTCCCTCTGTCCACTGATCTTCCGATCAATGAGCATGTGCAAGGCGGTGAGGTCGAGATGGCGACCAACCAGCGTGGGACAGATGAACACGGGAGTCACCGGTTCAGTCATGGGAATGATCCCCTTTCCCAATCGCGATGAAAGGAGTCGTGCGATGGCCTGATCTCCTCGACACTCTCTACACCCTCTCCGAGGGTAATCCTTCTCCGCGTTTCCACTACAGAATGTTCGCGTAATCAGAAGTATACCACAGATTGAGCTTCTGAAAAGCACTGGCGGATGAATGCGGAAACACGTGTTGTTAGTACACCGGTTTACGTGCACGAAGTACGACAGTTCGGCGAAGCCTGCGCTCTTCTCGCTGATCGGCACCACCTTTGGCGGCAATGGCCAAACAACCTTTGCTCTGCCCGATCTGCGTGGCCGTGTTCCCATCAGCTCAGGACAAGGTCCTGGCTTGCAGAACTATGACCTCGGACAAGTCGGCGGCTTGGCAGAAGTTAAGTTATCGTTGATAGCGAAGTAGACGAGCCGAGCAGCCTATAAGTGCCCGGCTCAACGGCCTATTGCAAGGTACCTTTTTCGATGTTACCAATCCGAGTGGCGATGGTCGCGCCGATCGCGTCGATCACGATTACCCCTACCACTACTATAATTGCTGCTGTAGCCGCTTGTGCTATAACTGCTGCGCGAGTCATCACGGCGTGAGCTACGTGAAGCACGCTGAGCCTGGAAACAATCATTGCAATATACGGGACGATCTTCGCGCGGGATAAATGGTACAGAGGTTGGACGTCCACAGGTGGCGCAGGTGGTCTGGTAATGTTCACTACTACTACGAGGAGTATGTGTGGAAGATGACTGCCTACCGCGACGGGCGGCTCGGCAACTTGGGCAACGGCCAGGAGTGTTTGTTAGTCCGCGGCTGGCATAGAACTCTTGTTCTCCAGCACTGAATGTGAAGTCTTGACCACAATCGCGGCATATGAGGATACGATCCTGGTATCCCTCATTGGACATCATGGGTAGTATTTCCCCTTCTTTCTGTTTGTTCGTTCCGCCTACAAATTTTTTTTGAATGGAGGAGGTTTCATCGAGCAGTATATTACCTGGTTAAAGCTGCTAACAGGTGAATATACCTGACGGTGTTGATAGGTAGTAACTTCCTAGAGACCGGATAGCGGAACGAAACCGGGGCCCAGATGTTCATTACCTTGATGGGATTCTGCCCCCAAACCATACAATCATTGTACCATATACTGGCGAAATTTGCTGGGTATTGTGATACCATGGGGTGAACAGAAGTTGTGATTTACGGAGGGGAGAGTCATTTTCATTGGATCCTGCTCTAGAGAATAAACAACATTATCAACACCTTGGTCGGCAACCACGGCAGGTACATACAATCACTGATCGTTATTCAATGGCTAATACGTACCTCATCGAGGGCGAACGAATTATCGTTGTTGATCCTGGTTCGGAACTTAATGTGTGTTTGGCGTTATCATATCTTCAGGATTTTCTGCACCGTACCCCGACTGCTATCGATCTTATCGTCTTGACACATCTCCACCCAGATCATACGGCGGGGGTAGAATTGCTTCGTCGAATATGTAATGCTCCCATCGCGGCTTCTATTGCCGCACAGCAATTAGCTCGTGAGGAGATACAAGGGAAGCAGGCTTTACCAGGGATAACACATTTCGCTGAGCAGGTTTTGAGGCAGAAAACAGTACCGCCGGCATTACTTCACCTGGATCTGTTCCCACCCAATTATGCCGACCAGATGAATACTATTGATATATGGCTAGAAGATGTTGCTGGAGTGCCTTATCACCCCAACTGGCGGGTTATTGCTAGCCCAGGCCATACTCCCGAGAGCATCTGTCTTTACAATCCTTTCAGCTACGAGCTTCTGTGTGGAGATACGGTCAATACACTAGAGGTTGGGGTGCCACCATTTCGTCGAGCTGCGAACCGCCGTCAATTAGAAGAGACGCTAAGAACGCTACGCAGCCTGGACATCTACTATCTCTATCCAGGCCATGGCAGGCCGATTTTATCGAAACACCCATTGGAGAATAGTGTTGTGGAGTGATGGGAGTTTATACGTTTTTCGGCCTGCTTGGCAGTCGCAGTGGCGTTGGACCGCCATGGATTGGGCGTGCTGTCTGAGGTGGCGTGACGGGGTTGAGTTCCGCTGTATCCTGCAGCTCCACCGGCTTATCCTCCGCTGATGTTGAAGCAATGTTCTGAGCATCAAGGTTGGATTTATTAGAGGTATCGCCATTCAATAGTTGCGTCATAGGCATCTGCTCACTATCAGTAGATAATGACGTAGAAGAATGCCAGACATGCCGCGTGAGAGGGTCATCTTGTTCAGAAGGAGCACCTGGTTGTTCAGCCTTTTCGAATAGAAAACGCTGCGAGCCGATTTCAAGCAATTCGCCTGCTTCGATACGTGTAGAACCGCGAATCCGTCGTCTGTTGAGGAAGACGCCGTTCAAGCTGTCGCAGTCTGTAATATAGGTCCGCCCATTGTCCCAGGCCAGTTCCGCATGATAACGTGAAGCCAGGTCATCATCCAGCCAGATATCGTTGTCCTCTCCTCGACCGATAGTGACGATGGCACGTTCCAATGCCAGCCGCAGCCCCTGAAAACGCCCCCCGCGATAGTCGAGCCACCCCCACGGAGTATCCTCTCCGTAGACATAAGGAGGGATTACTCCGACTTGATGTCTTGGAGGATGAATGGCGGCGGCAGCGTTGGCGCGTGTAGTGCGATTTTGACGAGGGATGTGTACAGATGTCGTTGAGGAACGTGGCAGGGTAAAGAGACAGTAGGTGGTGGTTACGCCTAATGGCAACAACCAGCCACACAGTGCTACATAGATGAGTGCGACCTCCACTTCCGCGACCGGAATTGCTGCCTGTACGACATTGAAGCGAATATTAAACCAGATGAGAACTGGCAGCAACAGCAATGCTGAGATAACACAAGTGACGATAGCACCGGCGAGTTGGCGGGTCGTCCCTCGTTTCCGCAAAGAGGTATAGAGGGCGTTGACAGCGATAGCGAACATGCAGCAAGCTAATCCGCTATAACAGCCAACGTTGAACCAGGTTGGGAAATCTAAGCTGCTCGTCGTAGTGTTCCTCTCGACTTATCAAAGCATGGCATCAATGTTCGCATTACGTGCGTCACTAATCAAAATAGTATCTAAGATGGTATGCTGTTGTGCGTTTATTGTGTAGACGCTGTCCGTCGCAACGTTGGCGGAATCGCCAACAACATTATTATTGACCTGAACAGCGTCCCAGTATTCAAAATGCTTATCATCAGGTGTGACTGCGACTCCGAGGAATGCATGTCCCGGAATAATAACAATCTCGGCGTGCAATCCAATATGCTCTACCGCCGATGCCAGTAGCAGTGTCAGTTCAATGCACATCCCGCTGCCTTGCTGTAATACTTCTGATGGCAGCTTGATGTTTTGTGTCGCAGTGCTGGCATCTCCCGGACCGCTATATGGCACACTTGCCTGGAGATAGCGTATTTTATAATCAATGCGCAGCGCATCATAAATGGCGTCAACCTGGGCGATGACTTCTCTTGCATTCGCTTTACTATAGCCAACCAAAGCGGGTGGAACGGGAGGTGGCTCCAGAGGCAGATGGTTGGCTGCTTTGTGCACCAATGCTCCAATGGCGGGGTCATTCGGCGTAACCCAGGCGGCGATCTTCAGGCGATTCGCGGTTATCCACTGCATTACCCAGCGCGAATGCAGCAGCAGGGGAATATCGTTCAGATAGTAAAAGTGTTTATTGTTGTCTGTAACCTGCACACGAAGGGAGGTATGATCCTCAAAGGTGAGCATACGAAAATCCTGGGGGATGAAAGGAGGCAGAATGCTGACTGTCTGTAGATTGTTGGTGGCATTAATGGTTTGCACCTGCACCTGGCTCATTCCTTTGATGCTCATGCTCACCACCAGTGTCATCGGGCTGTTACTGCTGTATTCTACAGTGAACAGGGGATATTGGTTGGCGACGTAATACGGGTAATATGCGCTGAAGATTGCTGCTGGTAAGCGGACGCATATATGTACAGGCAGTTGATCACCGCAGTGTTCCTGGTTTGCAAAACTGCTTTGTTGATAGCGAGAATAAGATTGTAGCCCTCCCACAACATAACTTCCGGAGAATCCAAGGAGCACCAAAAGTGTGAGGAGCAGAATTGTGAGTCGTGTGCGCATGTATTCGTTCATCCGCCCCTTGCTGTTACAAACAGGCAATCATGATACATTTTGTAAACTGCGTGGTTGCAATTATATCATCTAATTATAGCGCTATCCAAATTGTATCGTTTTGTACTATTGGCCCCTTGCCCTCTTGCCTACGCTCAACTCGCTTGTAGAGGCATATTATATCAGACACCACTATAACATAGTGCCGTTTGAGGAGTTCTCTGACCTTACTTTTTGGCTAGATAGGATAATGCTTAGCTCTTTAGAGTGTACCTTTTTTACTTTCACTAGAAGTTTGTAAGGCCGAGGAGCATGCCCTGTAAAAGGTCATAACCGGAGGTTGCGCCCATAGCTACTACCGCCTGGGTCGTCTTTGCAAGCTCTGCTTCGTTGTCGCTGGAGAGAGCGTTCAAAAATGCCTGTATGGGTTGGGCGACGTTGCCCTCTGCCGCGTAGCCTAACCAGCATTGGCTGAGGAGATGGGTCTGTTGACTGGCAACTGCGATGATCTGTTGGAAGGCTTCGAGTAAGCATGGCAGCGGTCCGTAGAGCAGCCAGTTGATGGCTATCCATCCTGCCAGGATATCATCACCTGACGGTGTTAAGCCGATTCCACGTCCACATAGAGAGCGTGCCATAGGGAGTATATCGATTTTGCAGTCGCTCTCGAGGGTAACAGCAGGGGGAAAATACCATACAAGGGTATCTGCGAAGAAAGAAGAGAGATCTAAGGACTGCACTAAAGTATGACTGGTTGATACAGGGTTGGTCGATAGGTATCTGGCGAGCCATTCCCTATTTTTCACTATATTGTGCCTATCCAGGCATACTGGCCTGGTAATATGGGGATTCCATTGAGTGCAGGAGGAAAGATCAAGCGAGCAATGGGCGGATTCGATATGTAAGCGCTGTGCTCCTAAGAGTACGGGCATGCCAGGGCGAAGTATGGTAAAAGGGAAAGTGCCTGGAGAGTTGGAGAGTTCCAGGCCATTGGGCATACGTGTCGAGTCGGCAGCGTTGAGGGAGAGGACAAGGCCACCTGGGAAGACGATATTGGCGGCAGCATAGAAAACGCTATGGACAACTCCACGTTGCGCTGCTCCTGCTGCCGCTGCCGCCAGACAGGTACTATAAGAGGTGGCCCTGGTTAAAGCATAACTCCGATCGGCTGGCATTTATTCTTCAGGCTTAGGAGGCGTAATCGAAATGCGAATAAGCCTCCTTGTGAGCCAGAAGATAAGAGCATAGATGCCCATGGCTATCAATGTAGTCCATTCAAAAGCCTGGTTCTGGTTCAGCGAGGGATTATTTATGAGACCGGCGAAGGGTAATAGCATGACGTTGGTCAGGGCGTAGATAAAGCTGGCAAAAACGTTGGTGGGAGATGCGCCAATAAGCTTGAAGAGAAAGCGCAGCCCCAATGTTATCTCCACAACGATAGCAAACCATTGTATGAAATCATTGACTTTGCCAAGAACGAATGCGAGCGTTTGACCAGGGGGTTCTTGCGGTAACTTCTCTCCTTCATCGACTTGTTCAGTGTGAGCCGAACTTTCAGGGACGGGCGCTGGCGCCTGCTGAACTGGCCTTGGCGGTAAATCCGGCAGCGGAGGGATGATATCGGTTGTCTGCATATGTAATGGGTGGTCGTTCGGGTACGGATTATTACGCATCCTGGTTACCTCCAAAAGCTGGTGGATTCTTCTAGTATCTCTCACACCGATTATAACATGAATTGCCCATGTTGCGCTACGTCGAATGCCGGACGAGCAGCACAACACCCTCTGCGCGAGCGAGTTCTATGTATTGACCAGAGCGTAGTAAATGATTGATTTCATTGTCTGTCGCGACGCGATCTTCGGGGAAAACCGCGTTAAGATCGACAATAATATACTGAACCGTGTCGGGGGTATCGTGGCCGGGATCGCTGATAGAAGGAAAGACAGCCAGGCGCTGCCGTTCGCTTACGTGCGGGTTAAGGTTGCTGCCGGCGGAGACAGAAGCATCCGGCGGGATCATTGATAGCAGCTGCTGAATATGTTGTTCGCGGCTCCCAGGAGTGTGATCTGCCAGGAAATTTTCCAGGAGCGGGGCGGTAATCGCTAGATTAAGTCCCGTCATAAAGATGATCCAGGTCAGGGTGATCCACTGCAGGCGGAGTAGCGGGATACCCCTGGCAAGAGGAGCCATACGCTGACTGAAGCGCCGCCACTGGATTGAAAGCAAGCGCGACAGTGAAGAGCGCCGTGCCCCGATGAATGTAGCTAGAAGGGTATAGGGAGGGGATTGTTGTAGCCAGGAGATTACTATTACTTGCTCAATGAAGTGTTTGGAGGCAGTAAACCACGATGTGATGGTAGTAGATAGGCTTTTATACATATCGGCAAGGATGCTAGTAAAGGGCAGTCCGCCTGCGAGAGAGACGGTGCTATCCTTTGTATGAACAGTAGTGGTAGAAGGAATCTGGGATGCCTTGTTCGTTGGCTGTAGGGGAAACAATGCCTCTTTTTCGCTGAGTTCCCCACGCCAATGTTGCCAGAATATGATGAGGCGCCTTGTGCCATGTATTGCCGCGAGCATGACAAAGGGAATAATTGTGGCATTGTAATGATAGACTCCAGAATAGAGTAAGGAGTCTGTGCTCAAAAGGTTTTCAGCAAGGGTGGGAATGGCCAGTAAGAGCCACTCGGGAGCTAACAGACAGAGAAAACCAGTGCTGCGGAGAAGTCCGGCCAGGTAATAGAAGCGGTCAAGAGTGATAAAGGTGGTGAAGAGCAGCCAGGGATGGAGAACGACATTGCCAATTGCATCGCTGGGTGAACTACCTAAGACTTCGTAGCGATACCAGAAATTGTTATGCTGGGCGCCTGGATAGAAATGCGGGATAATGATGGCGAAAGCGATGAAGCTCCAGAGGAGACTGCCAATAGTCAGGGCGATACCAAGGCGCGGTAGTTTGTACTTCCAGATGAGGAAAAGACCAAGTATGGCAAGTGAAAAGGGAATATCTTCTTTACACGAGGCTGCCAGGATACAGGCCAGGATAAACCACCCATAGCGTTTGTAGGTCAGTGCCAGTACGGCATACAGCAATAAGGGAGTGGCGAGGCTGATGGGGTGAAAGTCAAAGATATTGATGCCGAGCAGTGCGGGTGACAAGAGATACGCTGTGGCCATCGCTACGGCAATGAAGGGCCACTCTGGAATGTACTTGCGCGTCAGTAAAAAGACGGGCAAGGCTCCCGAGGCGAGTGCCAGGGTCTGGAAGACCAACAGAATGTGTGGGTCTGCACCGAAGGCGTAGAGTAAGGACAGCGGTAGAAGGATTGGTTCAAAATGGAGGGCAAGACGTGTTGGTGGCCCATACCAGTCAACTGCCTGGTTTGTGAATTGGAACCAACGACCGTGAATGGTGTTCCAGAGGACCTGGTCCATATTGCCAATGTCGAAGGCTGTTGCCTTAAAGACATCATAGCGCAGCATTGCCTGATAGCTCATTTCCAGGGCGTATGCTCCTACAGCAAATAGCAAGAGCCACCAGGCGATCAGTTGCTGTCTACTTGTGTCAAATAGTTTTTTCATCTATAGATTTCATTTTATGACTTTTATACCACGAGGATTGATTGATAGATGCCTATGCCGACCAGGATCATGAAGGACCATACGATCACGAACTCGGGCCAGGTGCCTGTGCGAAATCGCCAATGCGGATTCGGTGGGAACCCAAAGCGTTTACGATTTGGCCAGAGCAACGGAACACCGCCTTCTGTCATCGCATCGGCTGCAATATGTATGATACAACCAAATAATACGGCGATAAAGATCAGATGTGAGGCCGTGATAAATTGGGCCGGTATGATGTACCCTCGTTGAACCAGTAAATAGGCCACCAGTTGTTCCAGGCCTATTGCCATTAATGATCCAATCAGCAGGCCTAGCAGGCTGTGAAAAAGCGTGCGATGACCTGCAATGTGCTGTATCTCTTTGCTGACCCAGCCAAGTTTGTGCCCAAGCGTGCTGTGCGCATTGTCAATGTCCGGCAACAAGGCACCAAAGCCTACCATCGTATAGTATATAACCTTATTGACAATAAGCCCAATGGTTATTCCTTTTGCGGCTAGCAGTGGGTCACCAGTAATGTGCGCCACGCTATCCAGAACAACTCCCGCGGTCAGGCCAATCAGTAGATGGGATCTACCTTCCATCTGTTTTTCTCCCTTATCATGGACATTTTACTTGAACCATTTTAGGGAAATTTGTTCCAAATAGCAAGTGGTAGACCAGCAAGAATGTCAGGCTGAATATGTTTCTTCGGGTATGCGTACAAAAATGGAATCATCCTCTATTTTGACGGGATATGTCTGGATATCCTGGCGAGCGGGGCCGCGTACCACTTTGCCGGTACGCACATTGAATTGAGCGCCGTGCCAGGGACAGGTGAGGATGTCACCATCGAGATCGCCCTCGTTCAGCGGGCCGCTGATATGGGTGCAGTTGTCAGTGAAGGCACAGACGTCACCATTCACTCTTGCCAGGCAAATAGGTTCGCCATCGACTTCTGCAGCCAGCAGCGCACCTTCTTCCAATTCATCGAGTTCTGCTACTTTAATAAAATCTGTCATGATGTTGGATTGGGCCCCTACTCCTCACCTTCGTCATTGTCGTCTGGTGGTTTCTCAAGGCCCGCAAGAGCGAGGCTGCGATGCAGAACGCGCAGGCAGAGAAAGGCGCATTTTGTCCGTGCCGGGCTAATGGGAATGCCCAGCGCGTCCAGGATGTCTTCCTTGCCAAGCTTGACGACTTCTTCCACAGGCCTGCCCTCGATCATCTCTGAGAGCATGGAGGCGGAGGCCTGGCTGATGGCGCAACCTCGTCCTTTGAAGCGGACTTGCGTGACCGTATCTCCTTCGACGAGGAGGTCGATACCGAGCTGATCGCCACACAGGGGATTGGAGTCCTCCGCGTGAGCGCTGGCAATTTCTAGTTTGCCGTAGTTACGCGGGTTGCGATAGTGGTCGAGTATGTAATCTCGATAATCCATTGACATGGGTTGGCCCCTTTTTAATTGACGAATGTATGGCATGGGTTGGGCTAAATGCTTCCCCAGGTACATTTGCGCTCCCCTCCGGTTTGATATCCATTCCTGCAACGACGCTACCGCGTTTACCTACGGTCAGCAGGGATGCAAGGAAGTCTCTCAAGGGTAAGTATTTTGAGAAACGAGCAGGGAAGCGGATTCGTCTCGTAGGGGCGGGGGTGGCAGGGAAGAAGGGAGGGGACCCTTGGGTCGCCCGGCGTCCGGTTCCCCTGCCGCTTCGCCCCTGCCCCCCATGGGCGACGCAAGCGTCCCCACTCCACTGCGCCCCTCTCCCGCCCCTACGACT
>Ga0137386_10000677_pt1 | contig 19963 bp, 20 predicted proteins | sample SagtaG_4_FD_104910 | JGI IMG/M metagenome (GOLD analysis project Ga0137386, IMG submission 104910) | Vadose zone soil microbial communities from Sagehorn Ranch, Mendocino, California, USA - Sage2_R_100_16 metaG | ecosystem: Environmental > Terrestrial > Soil > Vadose zone | place: USA... | reverse complement strand
TTCCTTCCGCCAACCTCGCAGCAGCGAAGACGCTGCCGAACAACCAGTACCAGCAGATCCCGCAGTTGTGGATCAACTACTACGCCATGAATTACCTGGTGAAGCCGTTCGACAATATCCACATTCGTCAGGCATTCGACCTTGCCGTTGACAAAGACCTGATTGTCCATAGCGTGTGGAAGGATAGATACATCCCATCTAACCACATTGTGCCGAAGGGCATGCCGGGCTATAACCCCAATCTCACTGGTCCAGATGGCGTGACGAGCACCAAGGGTGACGCGACCAAGGCCAAGGCGCTCTTCCAGCAGGGCTTGACGGAAGAGGGATATACGAGCGTTGCACAGTTACCCTCGATTAAGCTGACGTATCCAAGTGGTAATCAAGATGCGGATAACGAAGTTGCTGCCCTGGTACAGATGTGGCAGACAACGTTGGGTGTCAGTGTCAAAGCGAATCCCGAGGATTTCAACAAGTTGCTCACGGATACTGAGGCAGCACTGAACAATCCTAAAGGCCTGCAGTTCTGGGGTATCACCTGGATTGCCGACTACCCCGATCCGCAGGACTGGACCACGCTACAGTTCGGCAAAGGCGCGCAGTACAACCAGATGAACTATGGTCAGAACAGCACAGCTGACGCGGCCCAACAGCAGCAAGTCCAGCAGACGCTGGCAGCGGCCGATGTGAATCCCGATCAGGCTTCTCGCTTACAGGCATATATGCAAGCTGAGCAGCAATTGGTCAACGACGTCGCCTGGTTGCCAATCGAACAGTTGACGGTCAGCCAGGTACTCAAGCCGTATGTCGAGGGTTTGATAACGAATCCACAGGGTTTAGTTCCACCCGATGACTGGGGCAACATCTACATTCAGGCACACTAATGTAGCCTATCTTGTGTGAGATTTAATTACGGCCTGACGTAGTACTATAAGCTACCGCTTGCTGCGGTTAACATGCTGACTATTTTCTGATATTCTGCCCTGCTACGTGGTGTAGCTCAGATAATGCAAGGGAAAAGTGACTTCCGCCAGGCCAAAGGCAGGGAGTTAACTCGAAGCGTTGGGTGAAAGGAGGCAGAAGCGCACGCAAGAGAAGGTCCCAAAGGATCAGATAACCACACTGATACTGTGACGATACTATTTTGTTTTCGTCTCACTAAAATTCATTTTTTTCAAGGAGAAGTCACGAATGCGATCCAGCAAGAAGTTAATGACAAGGCTTCTGCCAACGTTCCTGGCCTTGATGGGTATGCTGCTGGTGGCCTGTGGTGGGACATCGACAACAACGACAACGACCTCCGGCAAAGCTACGCCCGACAAGCAAGTATTGAATATGCCTTTTCTAAACGGCACTTCAGATATCAAGACGTTCGATCCGGCTCTGTCGACGGACGCGAATTCCATCGCTGCTATCGACCTGGTATTTACGGGACTGGTGCAGTTTGACGACAAGCTCCAGGTGCAGCCACAACTTGCATCGTCCTACAGCCTGAGTTCTGACGGCCTGGCATGGACGTTCAAGTTGAAACCCAACTTGAAGTTCAGTGATGGCACACCTTTGACCTCACAGGACGTCGTCTACAGTATTAACCGCGCCCTGCTGCCGGCCACAAAGTCTACCACTGCTCCAATCTACCTGGCCCTGGTCAAAGACTCCGATAAGCTGGTGGCGGGCAAGATCTCGACCATTATAGGCGACAGTCTGTTGACACCCGATCCCAACACTGTCGTGATTATCGCCAACAAGAAAGCTGCTTACTTCCTGGATGCACTGGCCTACTCGACTTCCTATACGGTTGAGAAGAGCCTGGTTGACAAGTATGGCGCAAACTTCATCGACCACCTGAACGAGGGCGGCGGCGACGGCCCATTCAAGGTCCAAACATACACACACGGCACGAATATCGTCGTAGTGCCGAACCCCGACTACTACGGCGCCAAGCCGCAGTTGACGAAGGTGATTTACCCGTTCTACAAACAAGTGGACACGAATTACAAGGCTTACGAGGCAGGCCAGACTGACTATTCTTACGCGGTTCCTTCCGCCGACCTCACATCAGCGAAGGCGCTGCCGAACAACCAGTATTCGTTGGTGCCGCAGTTGACAATTTTCTACCTCACGATGAACTACCTGGTGAAGCCGTTCGATAATATCCACATTCGCCAGGCATTTGATCTCGCACTTGACAAAGACCTGATCGCCCATAGCGTGTGGAAGGATACAGTCCTCCCATCGAACCATATCGTGCCGAAGGGAATGCCAGGCTACAACCCGAATCTGACAGGCCCTGACGGAGTGGCGAGCACAAAGGGTGACACGACCAAGGCCAAGGCGCTCTTCCAGCAAGGCTTGACGGAAGAGGGATATACGAGCGTTGCCCAGGTCCCCCAGATTAAGCTCACCTATCCGAGTGGAAGTCAAGATACGGATAACGAGATTGCCGCTGAGATACAGATGTGGCAAACAACGCTGGGTATCAGTGTCAAGGCGAACCCCGAAGACTTCAATAAGATGCTCACTGATATCCCAGCCGCGACGAACAATCCAAAGGGCCTGCAGTTCTGGTGGCTCGGCTGGATTGCTGATTATCCAGATCCGCAGGACTGGACGACGTTACAGTTCGGCAAGGGTGTGCCGAACAACAATATGAACTATGGTCAGAACAGCACATCTGACGCGGCACAGCAGCAAGCAGTCCAGCAGGCGTTGGAAGCGGCCGATGTGAACCCTGACAATACGTCTCGTCTTCAGGCCTATATGAACGCCGAGCAGCAGTTGGTCAACGATGTTGCCTGGTTGTCGATGTATCAGTCGGCACTCAGCCAGGTACTCAAGCCGTATGTCAAGGGCATGATCTTCAATCCACTGTTGTTATATCCACCCGATGACTGGAGCAACATCTACATTCAGGCACACTAACTAGTTGAAGGTCGTGCTACGCTTGTAGCAACCGTAACGAAAAGAGGGACAGTGGTCAGTTTGATCGCTGTCCCTTCCCTCTGTTGATTCTTTTTTGTATCTCCGTTTAATTGATACACCTTCATTATTGTGGAGCCACCAGATTAGAGAGCCAGCAGGTGACCGTCACACACGAGAGTGATACCCGACCACGAGGACGACCACCCATGCACGAGGGCGACCACAAGGGATCGCCCCTACTATGGACGTCCGTTGTGGGTGTGGAAGCAGGCCAGACCGCCATGCACGAGGGCGACCACCCATGCACGAGGGCGACCACAAGGGATCGCCCCTACTATGGACGTTGGGTTTGTCATAGTGGTATTGGTCTCTGGCTGGTTGGGAGTGAGGTCAGGACAGGTGTTTTGCTTGACATTCGTGGAAATGTCACTTAAAATTAGTAAAAGTTCATTTATGTAACATTTGTTATTTTCACCTATCAGTTTTTGTCTGTGAAAAGGTGCCGTTTCATGGACACTTCTTTTAATAACAGAGATAATAGATGAGCGATGAACTATTGGAATAGAGATGGCTGAGCCAGCTAAGCAGGCTGTCTTGAAAACAATTACAACCTCTTTCAAGGGAGCGAGGGGCGTACTATGGTTCAATTCTTGATCAAAAGGTTCATCGGCCTCCTCTTCGTTATCATCGGTGTGACCTTCATCACCTTCGTCATGGGGTATTTTGCCCCTGGTGATCCAATTCGGACGATGATGGGGAGCCATTTTGATCCAGTGCTCTATGTGCAGTTGAAGCACGCGTACGGGCTGGACCAACCCTTCTTTGTGCAGTACTGGCATTTTTTAACGGGCCTGTTCAGGCTTGACTTTGGACTTTCTTTTGAATATCAGAACCGGCCGGTGTGGGACATTCTGAAAGATGGGATACCAATCTCGACGGAACTGGGATTCTGGGCGCTGGTCCTGGAAGTATTGATAGGCATCCCGGTAGGCATACTCTGTGCGCTGAAAGCGAATAGCTGGATTGATACGACCAATATGGGTATCGTGCTGGTGATGTATTCGCTGCCAGTATTCGTCTTCGCGGTATTTTTTCAGGTCGTAGTTGTATGGATTGATGGCCATACCGGCGCGCAATGGCCCGTGGCCAACTGGGGCAACCCCTGGCAGTACACCTGGTCTGATCTACAGTTCAAAATAGGGCCGATTGTGATACTGGCGCTGGCTGGATTGGCGTATCTCGCGCGCCTGACGCGTACAAGTATGCTCGAGGTGCTGCGGCAGGATTTCGTACGCACCGCGCGGGCAAAGGGTATGCGGGAACGAATTGTTATCTACCGTCACGCGCTGCGTAACGCACTCATTCCCCTGGTTACTATCCTCGGCCTCTCGCTTGGTCTGCTGGTGACAGGGACATTCTTCCTCGAAGACATCTTCAACATTCCTGGTATTGGTGAGGCGACGCTCCAGGCGACGCAGTACCGCGACTATCCCGTCATCCAGGCTACGGCGGTCTTGCTGGCAGTGGCAGTGGTCATAGGCAACTTGATATCGGATATTCTGTACATGCTTGTAGACCCGCGCATTAAGGCATCTTAGGAGGCAGGCAGATGGATATAAGGGATAAGAATCAAGAGCTTACAGGCGAAGGATATATGGCTCCTGATTCGGGGATGAGCCCGATACAATTTGATCCAGGCTTTGCGTTGCTGACGGATAACGAACTTGCTACCACGCTCAGCGAGAACGAACTGAAGGAACTGCAGGACAAGAAGAAAAAGCCCGCAACACCATTCCAGGACTCGATGCGAAGACTGAGACGCGATAAACGCGCTATGGCGAGCGTTGGTATTATCGCCTTCTTTGTATTGCTGGCCATCTTTGGCCCGTTCATCTACCAGAATGTCGGTGGTATTTATCAAAGTACACTCAACGGACCAATAGGGCCGCAAGTGTATCACACGTACTATCACCAGGAACTCGACCGGCAGGATGAATTGCCCTCGTGGGTGTACTAGTTCTATTCAGACCTGAGCAAGGCTGATATGCAATCCCGGCAATTACCCTCATTCCAGTATTGGTTGGGAACAGATGAACTTGGTCGTGATTTGCTGGCACGTCTGATGCAGGGAATACTTATTTCGATCAGTGTCGCTGTGCTGGTAGAGATCGTAGATATCGTCCTGGGTATCACTGTGGGAGTGCTGGCCGGCTTCCATGGCGGGGGGATTGACCAGGTGCTGGCGCGTTTTACCGACATCATTTTCGCCTTCCCAGGACTGCTCTTCATCATCCTGGTGGCGGGAATTTTTGGCGAGTGGGCTGACACCAACCTGAGTAATATCCCCATTATCGGGGCGAATGGGAATGCACGCCTGCTGCTGGTCTCGCTGGCACTGGCCTTCGTGGCATGGCCGCTGATGGCTCGCTATGTGCGGGGCCAAACGCTGCAGCTCAAAGAACAACAATTTATCGAGGCCGCGCGTACAGCGGGCACGAGTAATACCCGTATCATGATACGGCATATCATCCCCAACCTGTTCAGCATCGTCGTCGTCGCATCAACACTGAACATCGTGGGCACAATCATCGCCGAGGCCGGTATCAGCCTGCTCGGACTTGGTGTACAAACACCAGGCTCCAGCATTGGCCTGATGATCTCATCAGCCCAAAACACCGTGGCAAGCCACCCCTGGGAAGTCCTGTTACCCTCCGGCGTGCTGGCTATCATTGTGCTGTGCTTTTCCTTCTTCGGTGATGGCTTGCGCGATGCCTTTGACCCTCGATCAAAAGATTAGTGAGCGGAGATAAAAAATGGCAGAGAATCTGCTGGAAGTCAATAATCTGAAGACTTACTTCTTCACGCGTTCAGGGGTGGTAAAAGCGGTAGACGATGTTTCATTTACGATCAAGCAGAGCCAGACGTTAGGTGTCGTAGGCGAAAGCGGTTGCGGCAAAAGTGTGACTGCGCTTTCAGTGATGCGCCTGATCGCGAGTCCTCCTGGCAAGATTGTGGGCGGTGAAATCAACTACAACGGTGAGAATATACTGGAAAAGAATCAAGATGAAATGACGGATCTGCGAGGCAGCCAAATTTCGATGATTTTCCAGGATCCCATGACGTCACTCAACCCGGTGTTCACGGTTGGATACCAGATTGCAGAGACGGTCAAACGCCACCAAAAGGATCTGAGCAATGACCAGGCGTGGAAACGCAGCGTTGAGATGCTTGACCTTGTGCGTATTTCAGACGCGAAGAAACGGGCAAAGAGCTATCCACACGAGTTTAGTGGTGGGATGCGGCAGCGCGTGATGATTGCTATCGCGCTCGCGTGCAACCCGAAATTGCTGATCGCAGATGAGCCGACAACGGCGCTCGATGTCACCATTCAAGCCCAGATACTTGAACTAATGAGTGGTCTCTCAAAAGAGTTCGGCACAGCCGTAATGCTGATTACGCACGATCTCGGGGTGGTAGCCGGAACCTGCCAGCATGTCAATGTCATGTATGCAGGCCATCTGGTGGAGACGGCGCATGTCAGGCAAATATTTGAGACGCCCGCGCATCCGTACACGGTAGGACTGCTGCGGTCCATTCCCCGTCTTGATGAGAAACGTGGCACCAACCTTACTCCAATCGCAGGACAGCCACCTGATTTATCCAAAGAGATTATCGGCTGCCCCTATGCACCCCGCTGCCCGAAAGTACAGAGCCGTTGCCGGCAGGAGCGCCCGGAGTTGAAGCCAGTTGGTCGTGGTGATCAGTTAGCAGCGTGTTTTTATCCAGACTAAGCCAGGGGGAAAGGAATTGTTATGGCACCGGAGACAACAACGCCAGCAACGACAGGGACAACCCTGGTCGATGTGAAAGGTTTAAAGGTTCATTTCCCCATTAAAGGGGGCATTTTCAATCGCACTGTTGCCAACGTGAAAGCGGTGGACGGTGTTGACATGTTTATCCGGCACGGCGAGACGCTTGGGTTAGTCGGCGAAAGTGGATGTGGGAAATCAACCACGGGACGCGCTATTTTGCAGTTGATCAAACCGACAGCAGGAAGCGTTGTTTTCGAAGGAGAAGATCTGACAAAACTCTCACCAGGTGAGATTCGGAAGAAGCGGGCCAGAATGCAGATGATATTCCAGGACCCCTATGGCTCGCTTGATCCACGCTTCACGGTAGGAGAGATTGTCGCGGAGCCGCTGAAAAATTTCAATCGCGGCAATGCGAAGGAGATCCAGGAGCAGGTAGCCGATTTGCTGGAAGTGGTGGGATTGAATCCATTTTTCATGAATCGTTTTTCACATGAGTTCAGTGGTGGGCAACGACAACGCATTGGTATAGCTCGCGCCCTTGCCCTTCGCCCTTCCTTAGTGGTGGCGGACGAGCCAGTTTCCGCGCTCGATGTGTCAATCCAGGCGCAAGTGCTCAACCTCTTACAAGACCTACAAGGGAAGTTTGGTTTAACCTACCTGTTTGTGGCCCATAACCTCTCTGTAGTCAAGCATATCAGCGACCGGGTGGCAGTAATGTACCTGGGTCGAGTGGTCGAGCTGTCCAAAAGCGAAGACATGTATGATATACCATTGCATCCTTATACACAGGCTCTCCTCTCGGCGATTCCTGTTCCTGACCCAGAAATCGAGTTAAAGCGTAAACGTATTATCCTCGAAGGAGATGTGCCCAGCCCTGTCAATCCACCAAGTGGCTGTAATTTCCATCCACGCTGTTGGAAGGCCCAGGCTATCTGCCGGGAGGTTATCCCGCCATTGGAAGAAAAACAGTACAATCACTTCGCAGCGTGTCATTTCCCTGGATAGGAGAAGCCCACAGCAGTTACGTTACATCGGGAAGTTCGAGGCGCTTTATACGTGAAAGCAAGCGAATACGCGCCATCAAGTGGCGCGCATCGAAGGGTTTGACGACATAATCATCCGCCCCTGCAGCAAAGCCGGCTACTTTGTCCTGGAAGGTCGTGAGAGAAGTAAGCAACATGATGGGGAGATGGCGAAGAGATGGAGTGTTGCGAATAGTACGGCAGAGATCCAAACCATTTTCCTGACCAAGTAATACCTCACAGATCAGTATGTCGGGAAGATTGTTCTCCAGGATTTGCCTGGTTTCTGACAGTGACGAAGCGCACTGTACAACAAAGCCATTTCCTAATACCTGCTGTATCCTATCACGACCATTTGGATCGCCATCCACGAAAAGAATGTGTAAACGACGTAATTGCTGTGGCTCACGCACTTTTCTGTGAATACTCTACACCGCGACCTCCATCATGAAAAATGAAGAAGTACGGTACTATTAACTATAGCCATTCATTTTCGTGAAGCATAGTCTCGAAGCAATGGCTGCGCACAACGCTATGCTTATTCTCTATCTGCCTGTGTCTGAACTAAGTAATCCATGCGGCGCTGACGATCGGTAGGCGTCAGGCGGAGTACGCGTTCAATAGCCGCATTCAGTTCAGCCGGCTTAAATGGTTTTTTGAGATACTCATCGACGCCTGAAAGCATCCCTATGGTTTGATCTTCTTCTCGCGTCATCGCACTGAGGATAATCAAGGGTGTATCAGAGGTACGAGCATCACCGCGAAGACAACGGACCAACTGGTAGCCGTCCATGCGCGGCATCTTCACGTCAATGATCACGCAATCCGGATGTTCAATTGAAATACGTTCTAATCCTTGTTCACCATCGTAAGCAACAACGACCTCATATGATCCCTGGAGGCTTACAGCGTATTTTATCAATTCCACGATAGTCGGGTTGTCGTCGATAACCAATACTTTCTTCATTAGCTCCCATCACTTTTAGCGTCATAGTATGATGTACTGGTTACTGGTCTACGTAAGGATATATCACTGCCTGCATTGTAGCACAGTTATGTGCTGCTGCCAACTGAAGATGAGCTGTTTAGCTGGTGATTATATACTACTTGTGGGTCAGCGGTTATATGCTACAATGAACTGGGCGTATCTACACTTGCGTACATTACATGAGGGAGAACAGTGCATGGTGGCAATTGATCGCTACTCACGACAAACGCTCTTCGGGCCAATAGGCAAGGAGGGGCAAGAACGGCTGCAGGAATCTACGGTTACTATTATCGGCTGTGGTGCGCTGGGCACGGCTCTGGCAAACAATCTTTGTCGCGCCGGCATCGGCCGTATAGTGATAGCTGACCGCGACTATATTGAACTGAATAACTTACAGCGACAGATTCTTTTCGACGAGGAAGACATTACGCGGCATCTCCCCAAAGCTATCGCTGCCGCGGAGAAACTACGTCGCATCAATAGTAATACAACGGTTGAGCCGCTCGTTGAAGATATCAATACTGATGGAATTGAGTCGTTAGTGCGCGATACAGACCTGGTACTTGATGCGACCGATAACTTTGAGACACGCTACTTGCTTAATGATGTGTGTGTCAAATATGGGCGACCCTGGATTTATAGTGCAGTCGTTGCTTCTTATGGCGTAACCATGAATATTGTGCCTGGTGATACTGCCTGCCTTCGCTGTGTCTTCCCTGAGATGCCTCTACCTGGTACCACGGCAACGTGTGATACGGCAGGTGTCCTAAACGGTATCGTGGGAGCGATTACGGGAGTGGCCTCCACCGAGGCGATCAAAATTCTGCTGAAAAGCGAGAAGATGAGCCGGGATATGTTCTGGATGGATGTATGGGAAAATACGAGCGAGCGCATAGAGTTGCCACGGCAGCGGGAATGTCCTACCTGCGGGCAGCATGATTATGAGTTTCTTGATGCATTGGGTGGGAATAGTAGCACTAGCCTCTGCGGACGGAATGCAGTTCAGGTGCGGACAATGAGAAGAGGAATATCTCTCAATCTAGCAGAATTGGCCGAACGGTTGCGTCCTGTTGGGGAGGTAAGTTATAATGATTTCCTACTCCGCTTCTACGTGGATTCTTATGAGCTAACAGTCTTTCCTGATGCTCGCGCGATCATTAAAGGGACAGATGATGAGCAGGTCGCACACTCTGTTTACGCGCGCTATATTGGTAACTGAGGAAACATCATGCATGAACATATTCTGGTTTGCGTAGCCTGGCCATATGCAAAAAGCTCGACGCATGTTGGACAAATCGTTGGAGCATACCTGCCAGCAGATACATTTGCCCGCTACCACCGATTGGCTGGAAACAAAGTATTGATGGTTTCTGGCAGCGATGAACATGGCACTCCGATACTTGTAGATGCTGAACGCGAGGGTATCAGCCCACGCGAATTTGTGGTGCGGTATCATCGACAGATTTGCGAAATCTGGGAGAGGTTGGGCATAACGTGGGATTTATATACTGAGACGGGAACCGAAAATCACTATCGTATAACGCAAGATTTTTTTCTCACACTGTACGATAAGGGATATATCTTCAAAGATACCATGCAGTCTCCCTATTGTCCGACGGATGCGCGCTTTCTGCCTGACCGCTACATCGAGGGAACATGTCCGAACTGTGGGTACCCAGCTGCTCGTGGAGATCAATGCGATAATTGTGGCCACACGCTCGACCCAATCGATTTGATTCATCCACGCTGTCGCCTCTGTGGGAGCAAGGACAGTGCCCTGGAGATTCGACCGACGGATCATTTTTTCCTGGATTTGCCAAAGTTGCAAGAGCCGATACTGGCATGGCTATCAGAGGGAAAACAGCACTGGCGAGGGAACACGCTCGATTTTGCGATGAACTGGCTGAAGGAGGGCCTGCGGCCACGCGCTATTACGCGCGATCTCGATGGGGGCGTACCAATACCACTGGATGGCTACGAGGATAAGCGCATCTATGTATGGTTCGACGCGGTTATTGGGTACTTCTCGGCTTCCGTTGAGTGGGCAGAGCGGCAGGGAACGCCTGAAGCATGGAAGACGTGGTGGGTTCCTGGTCAATGTGACCCGGAGGTGAAGTCCTACTATTTTATCGGCAAGGACAATATCCCCTTTCATGCCATCATCTGGCCTGCTATGCTTATGGGATACGGCAACCGCAATTTACCCTACGATGTCCCCGCAAACGAATTTATGACCATGAGTGGAGCCAAGGCTTCCAGCAGCCGGGGCAATGTGATCTGGACACGCGATGTATTAGACCAGTATAGCGCGGACGCGCTTCGTTATTATCTTTCAGCAACTGCGCCTGAAGGACGTGACACCGATTTTACTTTTGAAGAGCTGATTCGCCGCAATAACGATGAACTGGTGGCGAACTATGGGAACGCAATCCATCGAACGTTGACGTTCTTACAGAGCAAATTTGGAGGAGTGGTGCCACACCCTCAGGCGCTCCGGGAAGCAGATCGCGAGATATTAGCGGAGGTTGACCGCGGCTTTTCTTTGGTTGGACACAATATAGCCAATTGCCACATGAAGGACGGGTTGAACGCGGCTATGGCTGTGGCGCGGGCGGCAAATCGCTACCTGGATGAGCAGGCTCCATGGAAACAGATCAAAGTTGATCGCGAGGCGGCGGGTACGACTGTCTACGTGATGCTGCAGGTCATCAGTGGTTTGCATGTGCTCTTCAGCCCCTATTTGCCCTTTTCATCACAAAAGCTGCACCATTTGCTCGGCTTTGAGGGTGATGTGAGCGCAGGCAGATGGAGGACTTCTGAGGTACCTGCAGGCATTACACTGCCGGTTGCCTCACCGCTGTTTCCCAAGTTGGAAGAAATGGCCACCGTTTAGACAAAGAGAACGAACACAGTGCCGCGGCACTGTGTTCGTTCTCTTTGTTCAGGAATATTTATGGAGCAGACCAGAGTTTTTTGCCCATAAATATGGCTATTTCATGTTCAACGGAACCAGGAGGGTAATACTGTTGACTGATGCTCCATACTTCCAGGCCATTGCGTAAATAAAATTGAATGGCAGGATAATTGACATTCTGTGTTTCTAGCAGTATTGCCCAACAATGAAGATTACGCGCCCAGTCTGAAGCGCAACTGAGCAGTAATGATCCAATGCCATAGCGTCGAAACTGGCGCCCAACGATAATATGCTCAATACGAGCTACCGAACGCCATTCTTCCACGTTCAATAAGATTACTCCCGCCACCTGCCCATTTGCCAGGGCAACAAAGCCTCCCTGAACGCCGCGTAGCGTGGCTTCAACATCTGCTACAGTGCGTTCAAATTCGCGGTAGCTCTTATAGAGGGGTGGATCAACAGGTGTCTCGAATAATTCAAAAGCAAGGACAGGTTTTGATGCCGGATGAAAACCGGCGTCTGCTGATGTTGGCGTTAATCGCCCCTGCACGTGCAGTGTATAGATACGATCGGTTTCAAAGCTGTCTTCAAGCTGGTGTAATGCTTGCGCATCGTCAATGAGTACAGTTCGTACCTCTATCTGTGGAGATTCTGCGTACATACATTCACCACGATCTGGCACATCTAATGAGTGCCTCTATACCTGGCACGCTTTATGCAAAGGGGAATTGATATCCCGCGGCCCCAGCACCCAGACACGCCGCGCCAACAACCCCGGAGAAGTCGCCTAGCTTGACACGGAGTATTTTCGTTTGGAGTGCGGAAGCAGATAAGGCCGTATTACGAGCACGGTTGACAGCACGTTCAAAAAGCAGGTCGATAGCCTCGATTACGCCACCGCCGAGAACGATAGCTTCGGGGTTATAGAAGTTCATGATTGATGCGAGGCCATAACCGAGGTAATCTGCCGCCTCGGTCACGACCTCAGTGACAAGACTATCCCCTTGTTCAATAGCTTGAGCGAGTAATCCCGAACGGACGATGGTCTCTCCCTCTTTGATTTGGAGGGCCACTTCAGCGGCCAGCACTGAAGTACGTCCGTGGTGGATTTCCGCCATAATGGCTTTGGTCATTGCAGTACGTGAAGCATACGCTTCGAGACAGCCGCGGCTACCACAACCACAAATGCGCCCCCCGGCATGGATGATCATATGGCCGATTTCGCCTGCCGTACCGCTCAATCCTGTATACAAACGCCCGTTTTGCACAATGCCAGAGCCGATGCCAGTACCGACGAAGAGGCAGACGAAATTGTTGAAACCTCTGCCCGAACCATACAGGTATTCGCCCAGCGCTGCCACCTCAACATCGTTGCCGACACGCACCGGTTTGCCGAATTGCTTGCTGAGAATATCGGCCAGGTGCATATCTTTAACGCCGAGGTTGGGAGCATCGACGAGGATACCGGCTTTACGATCGACCTGCCCTGCTGCTCCGACGCCAATAGCAACGACAGATGCATCCTGAGGAAGATTGGCAGCGTTGATGGCCCCTTGTGCAAGTTCAATGGTGCGCTGTGCTACGAAGACCTGCCCTTTCTCGGCACGAGTGCGCTTGCGTGCTGAAGCGATCACTTCACCACTTGTTATGTCAACAACAGCGGCGAGGGTTTTCGTCCCTCCAAGGTCAATACCTAAGGCATATGTTTTTGGTTTCGCCATAATACTCCTCACTTTACACTGATGGTATTACTCTACTACTACTGAAAGGCAAGCTTAAACCAGGATGGACATCGAGGTCAAGCCCACTCGTATCTCCCTGGCAGAGATGGAAGTAAGCCGCGCTCGCTATCATTGCTGCATTGTCGGTACAAAACTCGACGGGTGGATAGCTGAGACGTATTCTGAGAGGGAGAAGTTCTTGCTCAAGCCTTGCGCGGAGGCTGAGGTTAGCAGCTACGCCACCAGCTAAGACAACCTGTTTCACGTGATACTCCTGGGCGGCAAGACGCGTTTTGACTGCCAGAACATCAACGATAGCCTCTTGAAAACTGGCAGCTAGCTGGGCTACATTCGGCGCGCCCCTCTGTGCTGCCTGCATACCCATTCGTGTATACTGGCTCTGCTGTGTGCCTTCGCTTCCTGTGTTCTTTTTCCCATCAATTGCCCGAGATGGGAGTTGATTCCCCGTGGCACCTTCTGCAAGATGGAGCATTGCGGTTTTTAGGCCACTAAAGCTGAAATCATAGGTACCACGCAGCCAGGCGCGCGGTAGGCGATAGGCAGAACGAGCTAACTCAACCGGCTTCCTTTGCCGCCGCATTTCTTCCTCGGCACGCTGCGCGGCCAGCTGGATGGCGGGTCCACCCGGGTAATCAAGCCCAAGAATACGCGCCACCTTATCAAATGCTTCTCCAGCAGCATCATCGCGTGTACGTCCGAGTAATTCGTAAAGTCCATGGCCGCGCACGAGCACAAGCTCGCTGTGCGCACCGGAAATGACAAGGCCAATCAGGGGAAAGATAGGATCGCCTTCTCGCACATCCCAGGAAGCACCTGCTGTATCGCGATCCTGCGGGGTTTCATCTTTACGCAGCCAATTTGCATAAACATGGGCTTCGAGGTGATTAACGCCGATAAAGGGCAGGTTTTGCGCCAGAGAGAGAGTTTTTCCAACGGTTAATCCTACCAGTAACGACCCTGCCAGCCCTGGCCCATAGGTAGCACCAATAGCATCAATATCCTGCCATGAGCAGGCGGCTTTCTCCATTGCAGTTTCTATGACGGGAATAATGGAGGAAAGTTGTTGACGTGAGGCAACTTCAGGTACAACCCCACCGTAGCGGTTATGAATTTCGACCTGGGAGGCCACGACATTAGAAAGCAAATAGCGGCCATCTTCAACGATGGCTGCTCCAGTTTCATCACATGAGCTTTCGATTCCAAGTACACGCATACTACAGATTCCTACGCTACCTGACTGTCAGAAAGCAGTTATCGCTCTTCCAGCTTCCTCAACAGCGCTGTTTTCATTTCTTGAAAGTGTTGTTTATAACTTGTCGAGCTAATTTCATCAGTCCACATAATCAGGGCGTCTTCCTGATTGTCACTATAGTAACGACGGCGGAGTCCGGCCTCACGAAAGCCATATTTGCGATAGAGGTTTTGCGCACTATGGTTTGAGACACGTACTTCCAGGGTTACCCATTTAGCGCCAATGGAATAGGCAATATCGATAAGGCCTACCAGCATATATTCTCCCAATCCAAGACGACGATAATCGGGATGCATAGCGATTGTGGTGATATGGGCCTCATCAACCATCAGCCATAAGCCCGAGAAGCCAATGATTGAAGCCAGGTCTGGCGTTGGTACAGTAACCGTAGGACGAGCAGGCAAAAGCGATAGAGGAAAAATGCGACGCGGTTTCTCGAATTCCTGGGCGGGGACAGTCGCTTGTTCTTCAAAAATCTTCTTATCGCGCAGCACGACATAATGCGCCCAACGATTATCCTGTAACTCCTTACGATACGCGCTAGGAGGCCATGTCGATGGATACGCTAAGCGCTCGATTTCGACGACGCGAGGCACGTCTGACATCGTCATACGGTCAATGACGTAACGCACCCTCTTCCCTTTCTGTCTGGCCTGGTCCTTCCGGACTATGACCCACTGGTCGATGTGATTTACCACCAAGTAGTGGATGTTTACGAGTACTGGTTGTAATTGAAGGACGCCGAATATATAACGGTTCGAGTAGCAATGGGTCATCTTCTTTCCCGTCATGCAAACGTTGCAGCGCCAGTAATGCCAGTACTGAAGCATGCCTGGCCGCTTGAACACTGTTGACAAAGACGCATTTTTCTTGCATTTGCGTAAACAACATTTGACGAGATGTAAGATTTATTTCACCACAAAAAAGGAAAAAAGGCAATTCTCGCTTACCTGGGATACCAAACCAGGTGTTGGCCTGCTCCTGAAGATAGCTCGCTAAATGTTGTGGGGACAGTAAGAAGAAATCGCTGAGCTGCCGCATGCTATAGCTCATTTCACCGTCACTGTTGAGGGTCTTGTCGAAAGCATAGCAAGCAGCATAGAGTTCAGAGCGTCCAGCTTCCAGGATGGAGCAGACAGGTCCCTGCCATTGCTGCTGCTGAGCGGCAATGATATCCAGGGTACTGACCCCGACGAGAGGCTTTTGCAGTGAAAAAGCAAGAGCTTTAGCGGCAGATAATGCGACGCGTACCCCATTAAACGAGCCTGGGCCGGTAGCAACAGCCACTGCGTCAATTTCTTGCATGGTTTTATTACATTCAGCGATGATGCGCTGAATGCGTTCCAACAATTCTACGCTATGGTTATTGCCAACATGCCAGGTATATTCGCCAAGTAGTGCATCCTCGGTACAGAGAGCGAGGCTCGCCTGACGCGTTGAAGTGTCAAGAGCTAATAGTAGCATAGGTATTTTTCTGGAATTCATGCAACAGTTGACAGTAACGAAGACCTATTGCAGTTAACAGTAGGCCACGCTTGGTTTCACTCATCATTTTCAAGTGAATACGTAGATGTTGATCTGGCCAGAGCAGATTGGCTTTATCCGCCCATTCAACAACGCTGACACCTGAGCTATTGAAATAGTCCTCGAAACCAAGGTCTATTATCTCTTCGGGCTCTTCCAGCCGATACAGATCGAAGTGATACAGTGTTAATCCTGAACGCTGCTGTGAGGTTTGAGCCGGTAACGTATCTTGCCCGGGTTGTGTCACGGGAACTGGATGACCGTGGTACTCTTTGAGTAAGGTAAAGGTCGGACTACTGACGATCTCAGCGATACCCATACCTCTAGCTAGACCCTGGGTAAAGGTTGTTTTTCCCGTTCCCAGTTGCCCGTCGAGCAAGAGCAGTTCTCCGCCATGCAAGAGTTCACCCAATCGCGTACCCAGGCGTTGCGTCTGTGAAGAGCTATGGCTGATGATATCGAGTTTGCTCGTCGCTACTTCCTGAGAATGCCTGGTCACTATGCCACCTTTATACACATGTTGCATCGCAAGTATTGGTTACCGATCAATCACCTTACATAAGAGAAAAAATGTTGTACACTCTCTAGAAAGGAGCGCGATGATTCTTATTATAACATGTTCTGTCCATCGAGTTAGCGCAGTTTGCTGCCACAGCTGCGGCAATAAAGCGAATTGGCGCGCACCGTGCTGCCACAGGTGGGGCAGATAGCCTGGTTCAAGTTGGCAGGGCCAGCTGGTTTGCCAGGTTGCTTCGGTGCCGCTGGCGAAGATGGCGGCGTGAAAGGTGGAGGCGCATAATCTGCGACCGGGGCAGGTTGCTCTGGAGTATAGGCTTCTTTCTTTATTTCCTGGAGCTGTGCCTCCCTGTTATTGACATCGTGATCCAGCTCCATAATACCTGCACATATCCGTGAAAGCTGTGGATCTGTGAGTGTTCCCTGTTGAAATTGGGTCATAGCTACCTGTCCCAGTTCGTCGAGCAACTGGCGTCGCTGATCCATGAGTTTGTCTATTTCGCTTTGTTTGCCGCGAACGCGCAACTGTTTCTGGGCTTCCCAGCTTGTGCGGCTGACAGCTGAACTGACGAGGTTTTTCGCGGATTCTACAAAATCGGCCATTTTCTCTGTCCCCCTTTGTTGTTTATGCTGGTAATTGTATTTGTTACGTAAAGTTATTATCATTTTCACCCGGTGACGGCGTGCTGATAGACACGTATCTCTTCGGGCTTGCCGCCTCTATCCAATTGTACAGCGACGACATCTATTCTCCAAGACCGTTCTGAGCAAGTGTGCAGATCGAGATAGTAGGATGCTACCTGGACAATTTTCCGTTGTTTACGCAGTGTTACCGCTTCTTCTGGAAGGCCGTAGGCACTGCCCCGGCGTGTTTTTACTTCTACGAAAATCAAGTCTTGTGCATCTTCAGCCACCAGGTCTATTTCTCCATAGGAGCAACGGAAGTTCTTTTCCAGGATATGGTAACCCCGGCGTGAGAGTTCTTCGGCAGCCAGCCGCTCACCAGTGCGACCCAGTCCCTGACGGGCTGTGTCTGGTTTTTTCCGGTTGTTGGTAGCTGATGTAGTGACTTGCCTCTTCGTCATAGTATATTACGGGATTCTGTCTATTTGTGTTGTACTCTACAGGTTCCTGGGTGTTTCAAGGTTGTACAATGTGGAGGTAGTATAGCATAAGCACTGGTCAGAAGACATAGAAGAACCGGTGAAGTATAGCCAGTTTCTGCATGATCATATGAAGAGCTCGACTTTGCGTGTTATACCGAAGGCAGGGCATTATGTCATGCGAGAGCAACCAGAGCAGGTGAGCCAGGCGATAATGGAGTGGTTGGAAGAGATCTAACGAGTTGCTTCCCCCTTATTTACAACTACCTCTTAGCTGTAGACAGGGCATCCTGGCCGCGTTTTTGTGGTAATATTTGGGCAAAGATTGCGAATAAGTAGGAGGCTACCTATGGCCATACGGGCGCTGCTCAAGCGTAATACGTACTACGATTCGATCACCCTTATGTCCGTAGCCCAGGCCGTTAAGGATCTTCCGGGGGTAGAGGATGTCGGCGTGGTCATGGCCACGGAATTGAACCGCGAACTGCTGCACAACTCCAACCTGCTCCCCGTTGCATTTCTCGCCAAGCAGGAGACGACACCTGGCCCGGAGGACCTGCTGATTGTGGTACGTGCAATAGATGAGGCACATGCGGAGGCAGCGCTGACCGTCGCAGAGAAGCGCCTGACTTCACCTGGAGACCGTGGAGACTCTGGCGCTCCTGTAGGGGTTAGGGCGGGGACCCTGGTGGAACCTTACCTGGAGGGTAGGTCTGCCGGTTCGCTAGAGATAGCGCTGCGGCGCGACGAGACCGCGAATCTTGCGGTGATAACCGTAGCCGGAGAACATGCCTGGCTCGAAGCCGAGCAGGCGCTGCACCACGGACTGCATGTCTTCCTCTTCAGTGACAACGTACCCATTGTGTACGAGCAGCAGCTCAAGGCTCTGGCACTCAGGAAAGGGCTACTGATGATGGGACCCGACTGCGGCACTGCCATTATTAACGGCGTCGGGCTGGGCTTTAGTAACGTGGTGCCACGCGGCTCCATAGGGATTGTCGGGGCATCAGGCACCGGGATGCAGCAGATTACCTGTCTAATTGCCGCAGCTGGCCTGGGCGTCTCCCAGGCCATCGGCACGGGTGGGCGCGACCTGTCTGAGGCTATTGGTGGTGTTATGATGCGTAGCGGGCTAGAAATGCTGGCCAACAATCCGCAAACCGAGGTGATTATCCTGGTCTCCAAGCCACCAGCTCCCCGGGTGGCGCACGAGCTCCTGGCGGCAGTGCGGCTCGCCAGACCGGTGGTGGTCGTCTTTCCTGGTGCTGTACCTGAGCAGTTCGCAGTATCCGGGAACGTCCACCTGGTGCGGACGTTGACCGAGGGTGCTGAACTGGCGGTCTCGCTGGCAGGTGGTGATCCCTCTCGCGTGCCGGGCAAAAGTACGCCCCTCATGTACGACCTGGCAGCTGAGCGCAAGAAGCTGGCTTCGTCGCAGCGCTACATTCGCGCGCTCTATTCTGGAGGCACGCTTTGTGACGAGGCGATGCTGCTGCTCAGTGAGCGGGTGGGTGCAATGGCGTCCAATATTCCTCTCCGTCCGGAGTGGGCGCTGGCGCCTGGCGAAATGTATCGCGGTCACACAGCACTGGACCTGGGCTCCGACGAGTTCACGCGGGGCCGACCGCACCCGATGATTGACCCAAGGCTGCGCTTGCAATACCTGGCTCGTGCTGCGGAAGACCCGGAGACGGCGGTAATTCTGCTGGATATCATCCTGGGATTCTGTGCGCACCAGAATCCGGCGGCAGTCTATGTACCAGCAATTAACCAGGCGCGTGCCACGGCTACTACTGCGGGGCGATCTCTGCAGGTGATCGTCTCGCTCTGCGGAACTGAGGGCGATCCACAGCGCCTCTCGATGCAGCGTACAGCGCTCGAAGCGGCTGGCGCGCTGGTATTTGAAAGCAACGTGGCTGCTACACTGGCTGCCGCCGCATTCGTGAGCGACGCTGATAACGGCGCTACCTTTCAAGCCGAGGAGACCGACCATGACTGAGGCTGCTGACCTTTTTGACTCTCCCTTGCACATCATTAATGTTGGTGCCGACCTCTTCGCCGATGCGCTGGCCACCCAGGGTGTGCCCGTAACACATGTCACCTGGCAGCGTTCGCCGGGTAATTGCGATGCGGCACTGAGCGTGCTGCGGGGAGACCCACGCGTCGAT
>Ga0137386_10000675_pt1 | contig 20016 bp, 21 predicted proteins | sample SagtaG_4_FD_104910 | JGI IMG/M metagenome (GOLD analysis project Ga0137386, IMG submission 104910) | Vadose zone soil microbial communities from Sagehorn Ranch, Mendocino, California, USA - Sage2_R_100_16 metaG | ecosystem: Environmental > Terrestrial > Soil > Vadose zone | place: USA... | reverse complement strand
CGCCGCTCGTGAGCGGAGGTGCCGCGCGAGGGGCTGTAGCTCAGTTGGAAGAGCACCTGCTTTGCAAGCAGGGGGTCGTGGGTTCGAGTCCCATCAGCTCCACAACCTTCCCGCGCTGGTCAGGCGCTTTACTGGGTGCCCGTCGCCGAGCCTTCCGCTTGCCGCGTGCCACGTCCGTGCCACTTCGGTCGCCCTTCGGCTTGGCCTTGAGCGGCCTGACGTTGCCGAGGCCCTCCAGGGCGTCGGCGATGGCCGCGTCGCGTTCGGCGACCACGTGCTGGTAGCGGATGGCCGCCTCGTACGAGGAGTGCCCGATGCGCGCCATCAGCTCCTTGGTGGTCGCTCCGGCCGCCGCGGCGAGCGTGGCCGCGCTGTGGCGAAGGTCGTGGAAGCGGAGGCCCTCGACGCCTACCGCCTCGACCGCGGGCAGCCAGACGCGACGGCGGAAGTTGCTGCGCCGCAGGAGCCCGCCCTCGGGCGCGGGAAACACGAGCCCCTTGGCGCCCTCCTCGGCCCAGGTCGCAAGGTGCTCGGTGAGCGCCTCGGCGACGAAGCGCGGCATTGTCACCACACGCTTGCCGGCCTCGCTCTTGGGTGAGCCGGCCCGGAGGTGGCCGCCGATCTCGGTGATCTGCTCGACCACGGCCACTGTGCGGGCCTCCAGGTCGATCCGGTGGCGCCGTAGCCCGACCAGCTCACCCCAGCGCAGCCCGCAGTAGCCGGCCAGCAGCACCAGGGCGCGGTACCGGGGTGCGACCTCGGCGGCGAGGGCATTGATCTGCGCCGGCGAGGCGAAGCGCATCTCCGGCGAGCGCTCCCGGCCGGCGCCCTTCACCTTCCAGGTGGTGTGCAGGATGTACCGGTTCTCGACCGCGGCGCCCATAATCCGCGCGAATAGCCGGTACGCCTTGGCCACCGTCGCGTCGCTGATGCTCGGCAGCGCGCGGAGCTGGTCGAGCCAGTCGACCGCGAGCGTGTCGTCGATGTCGTTCAGGGCGATGTCGTCGAATGTCGGCTCGATGAAGCGGCGGAGCAGGTAGTCGTACAGGTCGCGCGTGGTCGGCGGCAGGGTGGCGCCCTTCATCCACTGGTCGGCCCAGGCGCTGAACCGTGTCTCGCCGCGCTTGGGGTCATGGTAGGACCCGCGGAGCTGGTCGGCCTCGACCAGGGCGAGGTAGCGCGTGGCGTCCGTCTTTGTCGGGAAGGTGTGCGGCGACGCGATGAGGCGACCGCGCTTATCCCGATAGCGGACCTGCCAGCGGCCCGACGGGAGCTGACGGACGGCCCCGAACGCACGCCGGCGCCGCCGCTTGCTGCTGGATTGCCTGTTGTTCTCGGTGGTCATGGTGCTGTGCTCCTCGGTCAGCTTGCGCGGCGGCGGACGGTCGAGGCCCGCATCGCCTCGACCCGGTTAGCCGCGAGGTAGTCGGTGATGTCGCGCTCGTGGAAGCGGACATAGCGCCCGACCTTGTGGTAGGTGATGCGCCGTTCGGCGACGAGGCGCCGCACGAAGCGCGGCGGCACGTCGAGCCGTTTGGCGACGTCTTCGAGGCTGAGTAATTCGCCTTCCATTGCGTTGCATCTCTCCGTTGATCAGCGCTCGGCCGCAGGTCAGGCGCAGACGGCCGTTCTCGACTCCTCCCGTGCGACCTGGCGCCGGACCCTGGCCTCCTCCGCCATCCCGGCGGCGAGGTCGGCATCCGCCGGCGTGGTGTAGCCACGGCCGGCGAAGCGCCATTGGGCGAGGATCACGACACCGCCGGCGCCGGTAGGGCGTCCCCAGGCGTCGCGCGGCTCGCCATTGAAGCGGGCGCGGATCGCGTACTCGGCCCGTGCTCGGCGGAGCGCCCCGAATGTGGTCGCGTAGCGCCGGCTCTTGGTCAGGAAGTGACCGCCGAAGCCGAGCTGATGCGCCCATTGGCGCAGCCGCAGGCCGGCGAAGTCCGGTCGGCCGCCGAGGCTCCAGCAGGCCCGCACCAGCCGAGCGACGTGCTCGCCTGGGTCGAGGTGCCCCAGGTCGGAAGAGGCCCGGACGGCATGGTCGAGACCGCCGAGCCCCTCCGTGCTCTTGGTGGCGTACTTGGCGATGTAGGCCGCGACCGCGTCGGCCGACAGATCCTCCGGCCCTTGGGGCGCGGCGATGGGATGGATCTCGAGTTGGTCGCCCCACCCCGCGGCCGGTACGGCACCCAAGGTCTCGGGATGGCTCGGCCAGGGCACGGCGACCCTGCGTGCGGCTTCGCGGACGGCGTGTTCGAGAATCTCTGCAGTGAACTGCGGCGGCGGAGGCTCCATGCGCTCGCCGTCCCCAGCGGCGTCGAGCCGGATAAGCGCGTGGAAGTGGACCACACCGCGGCGCTGGTACTCCGCGACCTTGGCGTAGCTGACCCGCACGAGGCCCGCGAGCTCCGCCGGCGTGAGCCTGGCGGCGCTCGCCAGCTCGCGGCGGAGGTAGATGGTGGTACGGCGCCACAACGCCGGCGCAAGCGCGTTCCAGATAACCGCGGCCTGATGGTCGAAGCAGTCGAGGCAGATCGGCTCGCCGAGGCTTCGGTCGTCGGACTCGTGGCGGCGCCAGCAGCCGGCCGGGCGCCCGTGCAGGCACCGCTCGCTCGGCCTCCGCGGATGGCATGGCCGGACGGTGCCGCCGTTCTCGCGGCGACTGTGGACCGGCCCAAACGAGGGCGCTGTGAACGTGACGAACAGGCGTGGATGCTCGGCGACGCCTGCCGGGATGCCCTTGCCGCCGCGCAGGCCCGCGGCGACCAGGTGCCAAGCATCCCGCTGGTACACCTTGCTGCACGGGCGGCAGCGCGACGCGCGCCGGTTGCCGCATGCCTTGAAGGTCACGCCGTCCGGCTCTGCCTTGCTGGTGTAGGTGCTGAGGACCTCGCCCGTGGCGATGTCGGCCTCTTCGACCCGGCCGACGAGGCGAACCGGTTGCTCGCAGAAGCCTGCCTGTCTGACCTGCTTGGCCCAGCGACGGAATCGGGCAGGATCGGCGGCTCGGGCGAGCAGCTCGTCGACGGCCGGGGCTACAGTTGGTCCCGCCAAGGGGACATCTCCTCCTGGTGGCGGGAGCGGGGCGCGTCCACTCCCCAGCGGCTTCGCGCCCCACTCCCGGGTTTCATTCAGCGTTGGTCAGCCCTCACGGCCAAGTGCGCCGATCAGCATCAGGGCGTTGAATCGGAGGCGCCCCGGTACCGCCATGACGGCCTGGAGCATCGACGTGGGAATGAAGTAGCAGTCCAACGGACCGCTCTCGGGCTTGACGTCGACCCAGACACCGAGGTCTGTCGGCCGCACGCGAAGATAACCTTCGAGCCGCTCTGGCTCGTTCGCCTCGGCCTTGCCGAAGTGCTGCGCGAGGTGCTGGTCGAGGGCGGCGAGCGCTTGCGCGCGCATCTCTGACGGAGCATCGGCAAGGCGATGTAGCTCAGGCGCCCCCAGGAAGGAGCGCTTTGTCTCGCCGTCCGGATAGTGGATCTCCAGCCAGAGCCCGCCCTCGGTTAGCTCGACCTCGATGCCCTCGGTCGTGATGGGCGAAGCCCAGGTGCCGTTGGTGGTCATGACATCTCCTTGCAGATGGAAAGAGCCAGGCGCGTCCACTCCCCAGCGGCTTCGCGCCCGCTCGTGGATGATCGGGAGTCGTACAGGTCAGCTCAGGCCGGACGGCGGCAACGGCTCGCGGTCGTCGCGGCTGACGGCTCGGAGGTGCTCAGCGCGGCGCCCGAGGATCTCCAGGTCGTCGTCGCTGAGGTAGCAGGTGCGCAGCCGCACGGGCCGGTCGCCCTCGTGAAGCAGAAAGCCGACGCCGCGCTCCGCCGAGTCGATGGTCGCGGCCGAGTAGCCCATGGACGCCCAGCCGGCGCCGAGGATCGTGTCGGAGGCCTGCGGCGTCGAGCACCGCAGCGCCCAGCGGAAGCCGAACAGGTCGCGCAGGTACGTCGGTACCGTGTCGCCGCTCGGCTTCTGCGTTGCGGCGATGACGATGATCCCCGGCGCCCGGCCGCGCGAGACGATGTCCCGGAGCAGTTGCGAGAACTCGGTGCACTGCCTCCGGTCCGGGCCGGTGCAGTAGTAGGCCAGCTCGTCGACCACGATGACCAGCGGCCGGATGCCGGCGCCCTTGGAGAACTTGCGGCGTCGGTCGGCCAGCAGCCGCAGGAGCCGTCCGTCCAGCTCCGCCTGCACCTCGCGGAGGGTGTCGATTGCGTCGTCGAGGCTCGGCCCGACGATCCGCTCGGCGCAGCCAACCCACGTCGCCAGCTCGACCCGCTTGCCGTCCAACAGGATCAGGTCGACCTCGGGATCGAGCGCCGCCGACGCGACCAGCATCGAGGCCGCCACCGACTTGCCGGCGCCCGGCTCGCCGCCGATGAGGACGTTCCGCTCCGGGAGCGAGACCGTCACCCAGATGCCGTCCTCGTCGACCCCGACCGGGATCGGCTCCCACAGGGACAGCCGAGGCGCGAGCAGCTCCGGCCAGCCGAGGGACGGGTACTCGGACAGGGGATCGCGGCGAACGATCGTGACCTCGGCAAAGCGAGCGTTCGCCAGGTCGCGGTTGACGCGGATCTCGCGCACCGCCAGGCATGCGGCGACCGTCTCCGCCGCCTCGGCAAGCTCCGAGGTGCGACGCCCAGCGGGAATCTGGACCCTCATCAGGTCGCCCGCGGGGATCGGCTCTATCCTGACCGGCTTCGGCACCCGGTCGCTATACGTGGCGAGCCCAGCATGGCGGACCGCCTGAAGCCAGTGCCGCCGCACCGCAGAACGGTGCAGGATCAGCCGAGCGCGGTCGCGTACCAGTGGCGGCCACGCCGGCGCCGAGAGCACCAGCGAAGCGAACGCCAGGCTTCCCCACAGGCGACCGAGGCTGCCGGCGAGGACCGCCCACACGACGGCGAGCAGGATCGCCGCCACCGTCTCGACGCGCCAGGACCAGGCCGGGCGGAGGACGTTGCGGACGAGCCAGCCGGCGACGGTCGCTCGGACCGGCTGATGCAGGGTGGGAGGTGTCCGCTCGAACGGTGGCGGAGCGCTGAGCGATTGCCGGTAGGGGTCACCCATTGGCACCACCGCCGCTGGAGACCAGGTCGTGCAGGGCGTTGAGGGCGGTCAGCGTGACCTCGCGTGCGAAGGTGATCATCAGGTTCGGCTCGATGGCGATCAGCAGGAGAAGGAATAGGACGAGCAGGAACCGTTTCACGTGCGTTCCTTCCAGGTGGCGGGAGCGGGGCGCGTCCACTCCCCAGCGGCTTCGCGCCCCGATCCCCGGATGGTGCTGCCAGTGGTGCGTCAGGAGGCCCTCGCCGCCGGCTTGGCAAGCGGCTCGATGCCCGCGGCCCGGTACGCGACGCCGTTGCGCTCGCTGGTCGCCCACGGCACGGCCACCAGATCGACGACCTTGACGGGAGTCCCGATCGGGACCTCTGGCGGGGCGCCGGCGAGCTTGACGCTCACGATCTCGGACTTCTGCTTGCCGCTCCGGTCGTCCTTGTACGAGGCGATGAGCTGCAAGGCGTAGATCGGCTGGCCCTGGCCGTTGGCCTTGGGCTGCTTGGTCTCGAAGTCGATCACCAACTCCGGCTCCGACCCGACGGCGAACGTGAGCCAGGAGGTATCGAGCACCAACTTCAACAGTGGTCATCTCCTTGCGATGCGACTTGTCTTTACAACTTCGTCCTGCCTGGTGTGCGGGGCAGCCTCCTTCCTGCCGTAGCCGTAGCGGCACGGCGGTAGATAGAGGTGTGGGGTTGGCGGCTTCCCGGTGAGGTTCCGTCACTCGGTCGAGGGGAGGATGCCCCGCCGCCGGCGCTCTGTAGTTGTGAAGGTGCTTGCTGGTGCTGGCCGTCGGGTGTTGCCGGCCCCGTGGACCGGTTGCGCTGACGGCCTATGTCGCTCCACCTGTCGGCTCGATCCGCTCGGCGCGAAACACCAGGCCAGATCGGTTGCCCGTCGTCCACGAGACCGCGGCGAGCCCGGCGACGTCGACAACGACACCCGGCCGGATGTCAGCGGAGGGTTCCCGCGCCACCTCGACGGCGATGGCTCCGACCGTGCCCCGCCAGCTCGTGACGAGCTGGACCATGAACAGCGGCGCCCCTTCCCTGGTGGTACGGACGCGACCGCTCGTCGGGTCGCGGAGCGGCTCCGGCCTGCTGACGACCTGGAACGCCATCTCCGAGGTGTCGATCGGGAGCCGCATCCGTCCCTCTTGTCTAGAAATTTGTTAGGACAAGTTAGACAGTAGCATGGACCTCCGTCAAGATGTACTGACTAGTAGCCGACAATCGCCGAGCCGGTCTAGGCTCCGCAGGTCGTCCGCACGGCAGGGGAGGGGGATGTCGTTGGAGGCTCGGCCCGACCGGGAGGCGAAGTACCAGCAGGTCGCCGACCGGCTCCGCGGCGCCATCCAGAGCGGCGAGCTACGCCCCGGCGAGGCCCTGCCGACCGAGAAGCAGCTCGCCGAGCGCTACGGCGTGAGCCGACCCACGATCCGGGCCGCCCTCGGCCTTCTGCGCACGGAGGGCCTGATCGACGCGCGCCAAGGGAGCGGCGCCTTCGTGCGCCTCCGCCGAGCGCCTCGGCGCGTGCCGATACCTCGCCTGCCGGATCTTGGCGCTTCAGGCAGCCGCGACGGCCGCTCGATCACAGAGGCCGGTCCCACGACCGTTTTGGGGGAGATCGCAAGCCTCCTCGGCGTCGACGAGGGCGCCCAAGCCTTCGTCCGTCGGGGAGTCGTGACCACCGCCGACGGCGAGCCGCGAAAGCTGGTCGCCAACTACTTCCCCCTCGTGCAGAAGCCACCGCAGCGGAACCCCGACCGGATGGCCTCGGTCATCTCCGCGCGAATGCCCTCACCAGACGAAGCCGCAGCGCTCGCCACCCCGCCCGGGGTGCCGCTCCTGGCAATGCTCCTCGCCTCCTACGACGAGGATGGGGACCCAATCCAGGTCATGGAGACAGTCTGGCCAGCCGACCGCTACGCGATCTACGACGAGTACCCATCGGGTCAGCCCGTCCCCACGCAGACCCTCGATCCCGACGCCGAGCGGCATCTCCGTATGGTCACGGACGCCGCTCACGGCGAGCCGGACGGGTCCGCCGAGCCTGGGTAACCAGGTCCGCGCGCTCGTCGTTCCCGCCCAATCAGGACGATGTTGCATTCGCTCAACATCCCGTGTTGCATGGATGCGACACTGTGAGAGAGCCACCTCTCACCGAACGTCGTCGGTGCTGGCCGGAGAGCCCGCGACCAGGACTCGGCCGATGTTCGGGGGTTGCGGGTGGCCACCACTACGCTCGTTGCCAAAGCGCAAGCGGCGCTCGAAGCAGAGCTTCAGCGTTTCGTCGCCGGCGACCCGGATCGCAGCGTCGCCGTCCATGTACTTGATGGCCTACCGCTATGGGCTGAGGTGGCGGCGGAGGTCGTTCGTCCAGCGGCGAGCTTCCTCAAGTTGCTGCCGGCCCTAGCACTGTACGACGCGGCCGAGCGTGGCGAGATCGATCTCGACGCCACGGTCACCCGAGAAGAGCTGGGCACCACCGCGTACCCGAGCATCCTCGCCGCCTTCCAGGACCATCGGGGCTTGGCGCTGCGAGAGGTGTGCGCCTTCAGCCTGATGACCAGCGACAATCCAGCGGCGGAGTACATCCGCCGCCTGGTTGGTCATGACCGGATTAGGCGAATCTGCGAGAACTTGCAGCTTAGCCGAACAGCGATGATAGTAGGCTTTACCGACCAGGAACTCGGCGCCGTCGGCCGCCGCAATGTCTCCACGGCACGGGAAGCCTTGCGCATCATCGAGCACATCGAGGCCTCGCCACGGCTCGGCGAACTCCGCCGGTTCCTCGTCAACAACCAACGGAACACGCGTATCCCCGTCCGATTGGAAGACGAGATTCCGGTGATGCACAAGACAGGGAGCCTGGCGACCGTGGTCAACGACGTTGGCGTCATCCATCTGCCGCAGGCGCGGATCGCGCTCGCCTACCTTTGCGCCAACGAGTCCGACACCGCGCTCGCCGGCGTCGCCATCGGCGATTCGGCTCTGCGCATCGTGGAGATCGTCTCCGAGATCACCACCTGAGCCCCGCCGCATGAGAGCCGCCCCCGCCGTCTGGATTCGGCGATCGGTGCTCCTGGCCAACGCGCTCGCCCTCGTCGTCGGCCTGGTCCTGGTCGTCATCGCCGCGTTCCTCAGCGAACAGCAAGTCGTCGCCACGATGCTGAGCCTCTTCGGTGGTGCCTTCGTGTCCGCCGCGGTCGTCACCCTGGTACTCGGCGCGCTCGCTGTCCGTGAGACGGTGGAGCAGGTCGACAGCGCGCTCCTCCGCGGCCTCCAAGACGTGCTCGACCCGATCCGCGACCCAGTATTTGCCGGGTCGCTGGTCGCCTACAGGTGGGATTGCTTCCTGGCCTGCCCGTTGCCCGACGACGAGCACCCGGACTACGCGTACCAGAACATGCGGATCTCTTACCGGGTCGACGCGGTACCGGCCACCCTCCAGCTCGTCTGCGCCGCCTCCCGCGACGATCGCGCTCTCGAGGAATTCCGCGCCGAGGATTTCATCCTTCGTTGGCTCATCGACGACGACCTCGACCCCACAGACCCGATGATCTTCCGGGCTGGTATCGTCTTCGTCGACAACGAGTCCCTCAAGAGCCGGCAGGTCAAGACCGTGAATGTGATCGGCGGCACGGCCCGCATTCTCACCTACGACGTGCCGCGCCGGCTCCGCCAGACCCCCGGCCATACGGTCGAATTCCAGGTCCTCGTCCGTAAGTTCGTCGGCCGTGAGACGCGGCTCCGCATCCAGGCGCAGCTCTTTCGCAGCGTGACCGACGCCGAGTACCGGCTGTCCGTCGACTCGGGTCTAAAGGTGACACGGCTCTGGCCCAGCGCTGCCGAGGTGAGCGCCATCGGCGTCGCCCGCGGCGGCAGCATCGAATCGACCTATGCTCCGCCGTTCGACAACCACGCGGCGATCGTCCACCTCCCATTCCCTCTCCAGCCGGGAAGCACGATCGCGTTTCTCGTCGATCGGGAGCCGACCGTCCAGAACGGGTAGACCACACCCCGGAAGGTTCGAGCCGCGATCACCAGCGGCGGAAGCCCGGGGCGATTGCGGTATCGTCCGTTTGTCGGCACTGGCTCCGGTCAGTGCTGGCCACGGCCGGGGGGGAGGTGGCTCTCCCGCCCCGGCCACCCCCTTTCGCGGTGCCGCGCGTCGCTCGCTCGGCTACGTGGTCGACCTCCGGCCCCGGGGTCCTTGATGGTGTTGCCTTGGCGGTAGTTCCCGAGCCGGAGGTCGACGTTCTCGTCAGGGCGGACCTGACGAAGCGTTGGTGGGAGGATTGGTCTCCGGCCGGCCGTCGACCACGCGAAGCGCGGTCGTGCCCTTGAGCGCCTCGGCCAGCCCTGGCAAGTGGCCCATCAACTCGACCAGCCGTCGTCCGGTGGGTTCGGTCGCCCCTCGCTCCCATTGGCTGATGGAGGACTGGCGGACGCCGAGATGCTCCGCAAGCTCGCCTTGGGACAGGCCGGCTTGCTGCCGCGCAACTCGAATCGCGTTGGCCAATGGCCGATCCGGACCGCCCTCCCGCGAGCGCGGTCGTCGGGATGGCGCCGCGGAGCCGGATCGATCGGCCCGCTTCACCAGCTCGTCGAGGCGTTCCGCCGGAAGTGCCGCCACGACCCGGACCAGCGTCACCGCCGACAAGCCATCGCGGAACCGGCGAGTGAACTCGCCCGGCGCCATCCCGCGAATAACCCAAACGAGCCGATCATCCTCGGCGACGGTTGGGCCTGGCGTGTCCGGCGTGTCAGTCATCATCGACGGCCACACCTTCAAGCGGTTGCCGTGCGGTCCTCCTCGCCAGCTCGCGCAGCCTGTCGGGGAGACGTAGCAGCTCGGCGTTCGTCTCGTACACCGCACCAGGTAGCTCGACATCGGCCATAGTGGCCCGGCCGATGAATTCGTTCGTCCTCGTCTGGAGCCGCTCCGCTTCCCGAACGAGTTCGTCCAGTGCGAGCAGACGGCGACTGTGTGGATCGTGCTGCATGGCGATCATCCCTTGCGTGGTACAGAACCGATTGGGAGGTCGAGTCGAGAGGCGCCCACCGAGGACCTCGATCCCTCGAACGCCGCCTCCCGGCCCGCCGGTAGTTACCGTGGCGCCGATCGCGTCAGCACCGCCGGCAGCGCAAACCGGAGACCGGGCGTATGAACGCCCGCCTCCGTTCGTGATCGGGGAGCGAGCCGGGATCACGACGGTGGCTCGCCGCGCCCCGGACATCGCTCCCCTACTACGGCCGAGTCCCCGGTACCTCGACCGCAGCGGTAGGACCCACGCCCGACTTCGGGCCGGTCTGCCTGAGTGTCCAGCGATCCAGCTCGCCGCTGGCGCCGGAGCGTTCCTCAGATCCAGGGATCGCCTCGACAGCGCCAGTACGGGAGAGCACTCCGGCAGCGCCGCGACAGGCGCGCCTCGATGCCGGCGAGCCGATGAGAACGGAAGGGATCGAGTGAGCGACGGCAACAGCCCGAGAACACGGGCAGCCATCAGCAGGAACATGAGCGCGTCAAGGCGCGCAGAGAGAACCAACGAACCGCACTCCTCCGGTTGAGTGACGGCACGCCTGGACGGGAGGTGGCTCTCCCACCTCGACGCTCCCAGCGCCAAGGCTTCCAGCCGTGAGGCCCTACTCTTCTACTACGTTCGGCCGCCGAACACCAGTCGTCCCACCCGCGGCCTCCACGCCGATCGCCCGCCGATCACACGATCCGTCGCCCGTGTTACGACTTTCCATACATGCTCAAGCCGGCCTCCGGCCGGACGACCGGCGCCGGCCTGCGCGCGGCGGGGCCCCTACCCCGCCGTGCTCGCCCGCGCCGACCCAGGCAGCGCACAGCGCCCGCAGCGTTGCTCCTGGAAGCATGGAAGATGATTGACTACCGGCCGGATCGTCATCAGCTAGAGGTCTTAGATCGAAGCCTCCGTGTGGACATGGCAAGGAGTCTAGATGACGGAAGAGGTTTCTGACGATCGCTCCTATGAGAGCGAGGGCGCTGACAATGGGGACAACGAGTCCTCTTCAGACGGTATGGAAGCAGATGAAGTCGTAGTTGCGGACATTGATGAGCTCGAAGAGGTAATACCCTTCACGTATACGATTACGTCCTTTGGCGCTGATTTCCTGGTCGATGGTCTGGTCAATCGGTTGAATGCTGGGGACATCGTCATACCCACCTACGACCCCAAGGTCTCCGTTGACTCTGGGATCTCCGGGTTCCAAAGAAGCTCGGTGTGGACGCGAACACAAATGGATCGGTTTATCGAATCGCTCCTCCTGGGCTTACCAGTCCCCGAAATCTTTCTGGTCAGCGAACCAAGCAATATACTTCTGGTTCTGGACGGACAACAGCGCCTGCGGACACTACGTGATTTCATCGGCGGCGTCACCCGAGGGCGCGAGTATCGGTTGAGGAACGTCCAGAAGCAGTTTAGTGGCAAGAGGTTCAAAGATCTGGATGACGAGGACCGACGACGCCTACTAAATAGCGTCATTCATGCCACCATTGTGCGTCAGGATACGCCGAGCAACGACAATAGCAGCATCTACATGTTGTTCGAGCGCCTGAACACAGGTGGCACACTGCTTCAGCCACAGGAGATGCGAGTTGCGTTATTCCGTGGCCCCTTAATGGAGTTGCTGAGAGATCTGAATGAGACGTCGGCTTGGCGAGCGCTATATGGACCTCCGTCCAAACGGCTGAAGGACCAGGAGCTTATCCTGCGCTTCTTTGCGCTCCTTCATATGGGAGCCAGCTACGAGCGCCCCATGAAGGAATTCTTGAATACTTACGCTGGTCAGAACCGGCAGTTGAATCTGCAGAATGGAGACGAGCTACGGAGCGAATTCATCCAGACCACGACGGCCATTCTAGAGAATATTGGTCCCAACGCATTTCGCCTAGCGTCTGCGCAGGTTAATGCGGCCCTGCTAGACTCGTTTATGGTGGGCATAGCCGATCGACTTCGAAGCGGACCAATTACCGATAAGGATGCAGCAAGAGCGGCATACGAGCAGCTCGTTGCAGATGATGAATACCTTGCAGCCGTTCAGCGGTCAACTGCCGACGAAGATAGAGTCACCCTTCGTCTCGCTCGGGCGCGTGCAGCTTTTCAGACGGTTCCATGACCCTATTTCAAGGGCGAGCGGAGGTTCTTCGGCAGAAATCTGCCTTGGATCGCGCCTTCACTCGAGCAAATAACGTCGATATAGATGATCATGAGTTGCGGTCTGATCTCGCCAAGCACTTATGTGTCCTGATATCAGGCTGGCTTGAGGCCTCGGCCTACGAGCTTGCAAAGCAGCGCTGTCGAATGAATTCGAACGGTCCGGTCCTTTCATATAGTCTTTCCCAACTGTCTTGGACCAAGAACCCGAGTGCCGAGAGCCTATTAGAGTTAGTCGGCTTCTTTGACTTATCGTGGCGAGACGAGTTTGAAAAGGTATTGGATCTGGAGCGTAAGTCCGCGGTTAACAGTATTGTAGGCCTACGAAATGACATCGCTCATGGCAAGTCGCAGGCAACCGGTTCCTTGTCCCTTGCCCGAGTCGCCGATTACTATGAAAGGGTTGTCGAGGTAGTGGATTTCTTGATGGACCTATTCGATCCAGTCAGTAATTAGACTCAGAAATTGTAGTGCTCCGCATGCGCAAATAGCACCTGCCTCATCCCGTTCACAACCAAGTGAGATCCATTACGACGATCAACCCCTGGTTCTCGAAGACCTGGTAGTCGAGAAGTCGCGGGCGCCGGGGAAGATGATGGGCCCGACTGGTCGCCGTTGCCCGCCCGCTCCAGCAGCTCACGGATCTCCGCCTCGCACTCTGGCGCCTTGGGCCGGACCGTGACCGGGAGGGCGGCTTGCTCGCTCATGCGGCGGGGGATCCGCCGATGGCATGGAATCCGTTGGACTCGGACCTTACGAATCCTCCTCTCGGTGGTCGCGGCGCAGCTCGTAGAACACTGCGTATAGGCGCTGGTACGACAGGTCGCGCAGGATGCGTTCCAGCTTGCCATCGGGCATGGCCGCCAGGACGGAGCGGATCTCCGCCATCAGCGTCGAGGGTTCGGGCGGCGGCCAGAGCGGCTGGTTGATCTCGGCAGCGATCAGCGAGATGGCCCAGCCCTCGAAGGTCATTAGCGCAGCGTCCACCTCCGGGCGGGACGCCACGTCCGGCATCAGCGAGCAGCAGCCGCAGGATCTTGGTGTGGGAGATGAGGCTTCCGGCCTTGCGGGACAGCAGCGAGCGGCGGCGGCTCATCTGGACGCACCACCCTCGTGGAACGTGGAGACTGCGGGCGTCGTAGAGTTGCCGTTGGGCATCAAGGCTGGCTCCTTGGTGCTCACGGGGGCCGGCATGTGGCAGCGCGTCCGGCCCACCAATGGGACTGGATCCGGATGGGTTCAGACCCGGCCGGGCGGAGGGCCACGGTGGTTCGAGCTTCAGCCCCCGGCCGGCACGGGACCGGCGTCGTCCTGGTCCTTACTTGGGCCACGAACGAGCGGGCAGCAGCGGGCGGTACCGGGCGCGATGGGCTAAGCAGGTGACCAGAAGTTCTGCTCGTAACCGTGGGCAGTCAGGGTGTGCGGTGTGGAGCGGCGTGGCCAGCATGTGCGCGGGGGTGGCTCGCGAAAGAAGGCATGCACCTGACGTTCGTGCCTCTGGATCGTCAAGGTCGGGGGACGCATACTGGCGGCGGTCTGGTCGAGTCGTTGTGGTCGTGGGCTCCACGACCGGCGAGGCCCGCAGGCAGGAGCCATTGCGATGGAGCAGCAGGAGCACCCCGCAGGCTGGTACCCGGACCCAGCAGGTGGCCAGGGCGTGCGCTATTGGGATGGTGCTCGCTGGACCGATGTGGTGGCCGCGCCCACGGCGCGGCCGTCTCGCGCGAAGCGGGGGTGGCTGGTGGCGGTCATCGTGGCCGTTGTCGTGGCGGTCATCGTGGCCGTCGTGATGGTCGTTGTGGTGAGCGGCGGCTCCCAGCGCGGCCAGACTGAGGTGGCCGCGGTGGGGGGCACGAGCGTCCGGACGCTGGACGTGGGCCACGAGGGCGGCGTTGAGTCGATCGTGTTCAGCCCTGACGGAAAGCTTGTGGCCACTGCCAGCTTCGACGAGACGGTGCGGTTGTGGGATGCCGCGACCGGGAAGACGGTCCGAACGCTGCCGATCGGGATTCAAACTGTTCTGCCGTTGGCGTTCAGTCCCGATGGTCGGCTGCTGGCCACGGCCGGTGGCTTTCGTGCGGTGCTGGTGTGGGACGCCAGCAGCGGACAGACGGTAGCGACGCTGACCGGGCACGCAGGTGTGGTGGAGGACGTCGCGTTCGCCCCTGAGGGAGACACGCTCGCCACGGCCAGCGGCGACGGGACCGCCCGTCTGTGGAGTGTGGCCACCGGCAAGACCATCGCGACCCTGCCCAGCATCCCGGGCGTTGCGGTCTCTGCGGTGGCGTTCAGCCCGGACGGGCGACTCCTGGCGGTCGGCACGGGCGAGGGAGCCATCCAGCTGGTGGCCGTGGCGACAGGCAAGATCACGGCGACCTTGTCCGGTCATTCGGCCGGGGTAACCGGCCTTGCGTTCAGTCCTGACGGCAAGCAGCTCGCCAGCGGCGCAGCCGACGGGAAGGCACTGTTGTGGCGTGTGGCGACGGGGCGTGCAACCGACGTCACAGCGCTGGATGACTGGGTGTTCAGTTTGGCGTTCAGCCCGGACGGACGCCTGCTGGCTGTCGGTGGCGGCGATGGTGTGGTGAGGCTGTGGGACGTTTCCACTGGAAGGATCACGCTGACCCTCACCGGCCGGCTGAAAACCGTTGGTAAGGGCTTCGGCGTCTCGGGCGGGCAGCTCGGCGCCATCAGGGGCCTCGCGTTCAGCCCCGATGGCAGGACCATTGCCATCGCGGACTTCTACGAGACAGTCCGGCTCTGGCGCCTGACTGACCACTGAGCCGACTGCCGTCCAGTCGTCGGGGTAGGCCCGCTTGACCCCACTCCCGCATCGCGGATCGAGGCGGCTCCATCAGCAGCGATCGGTGCGATCGCCATCCCACAGGGTTACGAGCAGAACTTCTGGTCACCCGCTTAGCTGGACGCCGTTGGCGCAGGTGAGGGCTCTATAAGGTCATTGAGACCGAGCCCGGATAGCCTTCACAGGCAGAGGTCGTGCGTTCACATTGGTTGCTGGTGCGTCTGCCCCTCGGGCTTCCGCTTCTGGTACATAGGACACGAGGAGGTTAACGATTCGCCGAGCGCTAATGACCACGGCGCCGATTCCTTCCAATGGGCAAGCGGTGTCATGCCCCGATGCCCGGAATTCGATCGGGGCACTTAGCGCAAGGTCGCGATCAGCAGTCTCGTTGTAGTCCGGGCTGTAACTGAGCAACCAACCGGACAAGTAACTGCCATCGTCCAGATGGCAGCCCACGTGTACCGCATGATCCTCGTACTCTCGAAAGACCCTTAACCATGCTGACTTGGGACTTACCGCTGTTCGGGCGGGAGGCGCCAACCAATGCAGACCGGGGACACGCTGCAATAGACGAGCAAGCCGAGAACCTACATCGAGGCCAGCCAGCGCGAGAGCGAGCAAGCACGCCCCTGCAAGAAGCCCAAGCCCCCATGCGGCCAAGGCGACGTAGTGGGCTTCGGCGTAGGAGCCGGACTGTCGGACAAGGGCACCGATATCGGGAGTGACACCGGGTCCTATCCAGCGCACCACGGCGAACACGAGTACCACGGCGATGTCGCAACCCACGCTGGCCAGGGCTACGGCAACGGTCTCGCGGAAGATGGACGTGGGGCGAACAGGCTGCTGCACTTCTCGACGCGCGACATAGGCAAAGCCGGGGGCGAGCAGTACGACGAAAAGCAGCAAGCCGACAAACGTTGTCGGCACCAGAGAGCCTCCTCGGGCTTACTCCTTCGGCGGTGGTGGGGGAGGGGGCGGCTTCGGCGTTGTAGCTGGCCGGACGGTAACGTTGGGGCTGATTTGGCCGCCCCGCTTGATATCCCCGTTGGTTGGTCGTATCCGGTTGCTACTACCGCTAGATCGTCCTTCTGGCATCTCGTCTCCCGGAAGTAAGGGTCGTTTCGGATTCCAGGGCATGGACGAGCCTCGCCCTCTGGCTGAGGCTCATCCATTGCCTGACTATTTGCCGCGGCCGGCACCGTTGCGGGTCCGGTCGACAAGCCGATAGCCCTGGCGAGGCTTAGGCGTTGGCGGCAGCGGTTCACCTCGCGTCACTGTCCGCTCCTGACCTGTACGCCCCCCGCGCGGGCCGATGACCTCATACTGACCGGAGGCGGAGCGCGCTCCCCCGGCTTCATCCGCTTGGGCACGGTACACACCTCCTCTTCCGAGCAGACACCACCAGGAGGAGGCGCGTTGTGCAGCCCTGGAGCCCCTTATAGGCTCCAAAGCGCAACTGCCAGCCGCGCCCAACCGGTTGGCATCGAGCCCCTCGCAGGGGTAACTGCGAGGGGCTCTTCATGCTCATGGGAAGCTTAGGCAGCCCCGCCCAAGAGGTCAAGCGAGCTATCCCCACATCTTGTGGGGTAGTCGGCCAGTGAAGGCTTTCTGCTACTACATGTTGTGATGGTTCATGCCTGGTCAGATGACACTGCCGGTACGAGCCGACGCGATGGGGCCGTCTTGGGGCCGTCGAGGAGAGGCAAGGAGATGTCAGTCTTGTGGTGCAGGGAGCCGCAACAGTCCTGGTCGATGGCTTGTTCGAACGTACGTTCGTCGCTTACAACGACGAGGTCCCACGAGCTGCCGCGTCACCTCTACCACGTTTCGTAGGTCAGATCTGATTATGAAGCGTGTTTCACACTACCTTGAGATTCGGGCGTTGCGGCTTCCCACCTGACGCCCCGCCATCCAAGGCCGTTACCACGAGGCCGAAAACTAGTTCGTTGAGATCTGCCGTCGATAGATGAAGCTCCTTGGCCACCTCATTGAGAGTCAATCCTTCAGCTCGGAGGGCGGAGAAGACCTTTGTGAACACTTGCGAACTCTCCCGCAGAATTCCCCCCGGCTCCCCGGTTCGATAGCCGAGGCGGCCTAGCTCAATGGTAGCGTTGCGGTAGTGCCAGTCACTGCTGAGTCCGATCTCATAAAGTCGGTGCGTGAGAGCCATCGCAGCGACTTTCCAGATTCGCTTCCCCGCAACGATCTGTCGAGTCGACGGACACCTCGGCATGTGAGCGAGCACGCTACTCTTGGGCATAAGAAAGGAAGCAGCGAAATGGTTCGCCTCTAGCTCTTGCTCTCGCCCATGCGGTATGCGGTCCTCGCTGTGCAAGACGAGATGCCCCAATTCGTGCGCAGCATCGAACCTGCTGCGCTCAGCGGTCTTCAATGTGTTAAGGAAGATGAAAGGGGCACCCTTCCGCCAAAGGGAAAACGCGTCCACCTCGATACATTCCTGAGCAAGAGAGAAAACGTGTACTCCGTGTGCCTCAAGGAGATGGATCATATTTGGCACGGGAGCATTACCAAGCCCCCATCGCGCACGAACCACTTCTGCAGCGCTTTCGGGATTGGCTGCTTCTCTAACGTCATGGAAAAGATTGAGTGATGGAACATCAGGCTCGGGAAGTCGGAATCGCTCCATGATCCACGAGCTTAGCTTCATGGCCAAACGCCCGGCACTCAACGCTGCATCCCGTTGACCGGCAGTCAGCTTACTCAAAGCGCGGAAACTGGCAGCATCAGGGGTAAGCTCATCCAGTTCCTCGGCAATAAAGAACGACTCTGGAAACCCCAACACCTCCGCGAGCCGCGAAAGGGTTTCAGCGCTCGGCCGCCCATCATTGTTCTCGTATGCTGAAATGGTTCGCGAGGAAACGCCCACCAGTTGGGCAAGCCGAACCAAGGTCAAACCTCGGCGCTTGCGCGCGAGGGTAAGACGGGAAGCAGTAATCAATTTCCCATCACCCGGTCTCCACCGTGAGGAATCAGGCACCACGGCGTTCGATGGGCACATCGATCGCACCCGGCCCCTCGTCGTCCTCCGTACCGCCAAGGCCAATGACGTCCTCGGGGAACTCAAGCGGCGGCAGGATGAGGCGCTCGCTCCACTTGTTGATCTTGCCCTGGGCGCCGATCTCCAGCGGCAGCGACAACTCGCAGCGCAACTTGGTCTGGTCCTCGCCCTTCTCGTGGACGTACAGGAGCACCCAGGTGGCGAGCGAGTCGTCCTCGTCTGCGTCCTCGGTCAGGTCAGCCGGCAACCCCGGGATGGTCGCCTGGCCGTTGGCCTCGACGCGGCGGCCAGTGGCCGCGCCCTTCGGATACCGCGACTTCGGCGTGTACAGGGAGGAGAGCCCGGTTGCCCAGTCGCCGCTGGAGGCGGTGATCGCCAGGCTTCTATCTGGATTGATCAGTAGCGGCAACTGGTCGAGGTTGCGCGCCTTCCAGTCCTTGGGGACGTATGTCTCGCGCAGGAAACGGACGACACGGCCCCAGAAGAGGCTGCCGGGCAGTCCGGGAGGGTCGAACCCGGTGCAGGTCCTCCGCTCGGCCTCGGCCCGGGTGAGGACCTCGTGCAGTTCCTCAACCGTGAGCCCCATTTCGGCCAACCTGTCCTGCACCTCGATACGATCCGCTCGCACCACGGTCATCCGTCACCCTCCGCGTCGACTTCGCGGCATGCTCCCTCAGATGAGGGAGAAAATCAAGAAGCTCCCCTTCGACCCAGAGGCCGGCACGAAGGCCAAGCGCTCAACCTGTCCTGGCGATGCGAAGCACGCCCGACCGTTCGACGCCGGTCGAACATACGTTCGCAAGAGGTTAGCATGCGGCTGGCACAACTGTCCTTCACCCTGGCCCTTGGTGAGTCCGCACGTCATCGGGGACCGGCGGCCCTCGGTGGGCCCGAGCGGTCATGCTCGGAATGCAAGGATTCCTGGTCATAGCGCATCCACGCCGAGGATCTCAGGAGGTCAAACGGCGACGGAGAGGGATTGAGCTCCTCACCCAACTGCCGCGGGCCTGCGGCCCTTCCCAACGAGGCAAGTAGTCACCACGGCCAGTTCATTCGGTGATCAGCCCGGCCCCCTTCAAGTAGGTGCCTCTGGCCTTCCGGTTGACCGCCAGCGGCCGCCCGCAACGGCCATCCTCGAGCGGGCGGGGACACCGGGCACCTAGGCTGGCCTCCACCACTGCTTGTACGCTCTTCCTACCATGACCCTTTGGCGTGCTTGGTTCCGAGGTCTTCAACACTGGGAGCGGGTCCGGCGACCACCGACGCCAGCCGAAGAGGACGCAGCGTTCAAAGACCGCATCGGTGCAGCGCAAGCCAAGCAAGAGCGGCTACAGAAAGCCCTCGATGAGTTGTCGGACCGTCAGCACACCGGGCCGACAGCAGACGAGGAAGACTCATCAGCGTAGCCGGACGGCCGCCCAGGCGATTGCCGTCTCAGGCAGGGAGGCTCCATCCCCTCATCACTGCCGCGCCGCCTTCGGCGGCTTGCCGACGAACAAGCCCGTCACCATGGCCAGAACCTCACCCCGCACGTAGGGCGGCACGGTCGCTGGAGGTGGCGCAGGGGTCAGGCAGTCCTTACCGCCCGTGCCATGAGCGTGCCATTCGCAAGGGGCTTGGGCGATCCCTAAGGGGCGCGAGCGGTCAGTTCACATGCCCGCTGACCTTGGCGACTGCGTGTCAATGCTGGTCGGAGTCGGGATCGGCGTTGCTTTGCAAGCAGGGGGTCGTGGGTTCGAGTCCCATCAGCTCCACAACGTTCCCTTGCTGGTCAGGCGCCCTGTTGGGTGCTCGCCGCCGCGCCTTCCGCTTGCCGCGTCCGTGCCACTTCGGTCGCGCTTCGGCTTGGCCTTGAGCGGCCTGACGTTGCCGAGGCCCTCCAGGGCGTCGGCGATGGCGGCGTCGCGTTCGGCGACGACGTGCTGGTAGCGGATGGCCGCCTCG
>Ga0137386_10000674_pt1 | contig 20018 bp, 15 predicted proteins | sample SagtaG_4_FD_104910 | JGI IMG/M metagenome (GOLD analysis project Ga0137386, IMG submission 104910) | Vadose zone soil microbial communities from Sagehorn Ranch, Mendocino, California, USA - Sage2_R_100_16 metaG | ecosystem: Environmental > Terrestrial > Soil > Vadose zone | place: USA... | reverse complement strand
TGTACGTCTATTCGACTGGGGGAGACTGTGTATTTTGTGAAGCCAAGACCTCTGCCGGGCGTGTTGCTGCCCATAAGTTTGACGAAGTATGGTGCCTCTGCAGCGTTGGCGCCTCCGTTCGATGATGTGTTGTTGACCGAGTAGAGATCGTTTACCCAAGCTCCCTGCACCACTACGACTGAGCCCGCCCCGGGAACGTAGTAGCCCCGGGTGCCGGCGTCGACGACGCATCCTGAATTGTAGAGTGCGTAGCCGTTGCTGTCTGTCGCGAGACTTGCGCATCCTGCGGCCGAGTTGAGAGCGATCTGCTTGCTCCTTTCGTAAGCGTTGTCGTGGGCTTGAATGATGAGATCCACTTTTTTCTGAACGAGCATGTTGAAGAATCCTAATCCCATTGAACAGGTGGCGTCACTAGCGCTTATGCAGAGCTTGTGGGTTGCCACAATGACCCATTTGATCCCGGTCGCTCTGGCACCGTCGATGGAGTTCGAGACCCAGTTGTAGTGTACATCTCCGCTCCCGTACGGCCAGCAACCATATTGGTCGGTGCAAGGCTGCCCGGTCTGCGAACTGCAGTTCGGGGATGAGGTGCATACCCCAGTCATGTTGTAGATTTTTGGTGATGCAAAGATAAAACGAGCGAAAGGATTTGTTGCAGGATAATCGAAATAGTATTCCTTACCATAACAAGCACCCGAAACTGGCCCACAGACCAGAGGGACGCCAAGAGTGAGGGGACAGCCGTTGACATATCTCTCATAACTGTGCGTCTCCCCAAACGTCGCCAAATTGTGTCCGCCGGTGTCGTGGTCACCGGGGAGAATCTGGATTCCGTTGAATGAAGACTTAAACTGGCTACACCAAGTGTCACCGGTGACCGACGGGTCATAGCTGAAGTCGCCCAATCCCAAGAAGAGGTTTGGACTGGAGGTCACCAAGCGATTCAAGCTGTTCACAGAGGTGCTAACAGTAAGACTCCCCATGTCTCCAGAGGCGGCGAACGAGAAGCTTGCAGAGACCGCGTTCGCCGGTGGAACAATCCTGTTAAAGAATGTTGGAAAGGAGAACACTGACAGAGTCAGCAGTAACATAACAAGAGGAAGAGCACGTCGCATCGGATTCGCACCGAATTTTCCGCCCGAGGGATTATTAAACATGTTAGATTTGCTCGTAAAAAGCTATAATTGTCAGTCCCTGGATACATTATGATTGATCATTTAGCTTGATTCTCTAGGCCTCAACTCGGCCACAAGGGAGAGAGTTGGTAATTCTACTCGTGTTGATTCAAGGCCTGTGCGGCTCAAGAGACTTGAATTCATAGATCAGTTTCTGTCGGGAACCGAAGTTTGAATTAGCAGATAGTCTAGTATCTTGTTCCGTATCCTAGTATGACATTCAAGGCGTACATGGACAACATTCAGGCTAAGACCGGCAAGACTTCGGAGGAGTTTTGGAAGTTAGCCATGGAGAAGAGCTTTGTGAAGCGTGGTAAGATCGTTGCAAAGCACGGGGATCTTTTGGCATGGCTTAAGTCAGAAATTGGACTAGGGCATGTGCATGCGAACTTTATCATACTATCTCTGCGCCTGCGCGCCAACGACCCTAAGGTCAGTACTCAATCGAGAAACTGGGCCTACAAAACCGGATATCAAGAATTGAAGTAGCGTTCCTTTCTGAAACTTTCTCTTTCCGAGAATGCCAAGCATTCAATTCTCGATTCACGCATTTGCAGGCGTTTGTCTGATAGCCGCATCCGTCTCTTGCTTGGGATGCTTGTCAAATCGTTGCATCGCGCCAGCCTCCCAAGAAAGTGTGTAAGGATTTCAAGAAAAACCTCTCTACGTTCATATGGACAACGCACAATAAGTTCCCGGCCGCTCACCTGCCTGTCTTATATCGGGGATTCACGTAACAGAGTAGCCGTGGATGGTTCCTTTGTTCCGGTCGACGTATTCCTTTGCAGTATCGAGCCTCGTTCTTCTAATCCTCACAATTGGTGCCGTTGCCGTCGCTTTTCCCGGTAGCCAGGCCGTTTCTTCCACACCCAGTCCACGTCCGCGAGATTTTACAATCACACCCGTCCCTAACCAGCTCGTCATTCAGCCGGGAGCGGTCGCCTCCTCAAACCTGATTCTAACGAGTATCGGCGGGTTCACAGGAACAGTCTCCTTATCCGCGACCGTATCGCGATCAAACGGGACAGCTCCGACAGTCACTGTTACCCCTTCTAGCGTGAGGTTGAAGTCGGGAGGCAACGCTTCATCCATCCTACAAGTCTCGACAACCACAGCAACCGCAATTGGAACCTACACCGTCACAATCATAGCCCAAGCCCCAAAGATCACGCACAATACATTCGTTACCGTGCTAGTTGCTCTCCCAGGTGATTTTCAGTTCGTCCTTCAACCCAATTCCGAGACCGTTGCATTAGGCTCCTCTAGAACCTCATTCTATGCCATAGCTAGCATAAACGGATTCGCTGGAACTGTCGACCTTGTCCCTTCGAACATACCTGTCGACGTCGGAGTGGGCACTTCACAGGTAACCGTCTTACCTGGTGGAAACGTTACAGGCAACATTTTCATCAACGTAGGCCCCACCGCCGCTCCCGGGACGTACTCGATACTTTTCACAGCAAGTAGCGGTTCTCTATCCCACACCGCCACCCTTACAATCATCATTTCCGCGGCCGCAGTCCCCGACTTTAGCATCACCACAAACCCAGTCTTCCTGACAATACCTGAGGGCCTTGTCGGATTCGTCAATATCACAGTCTCGAGCATCGGCAGCTTTGCGGGCAGTGTTTCCATAACAGGCTCCGTAATTCCAGCAATACCAAGCGGCCCTGTTGCGGTCGTCTCTCCGTCCAGCGTTTTCGTTAGCCCTAACGGAACTGGACTAGCGTTGTTGAAGATAATCACGAACACCACGACCCCAACCGGATTCTACAACTACACCGTAACAGGAACGAGTGGTTCCCTGTTCCACCAAGTATTCGGATCCTTCACCGTAACAATCTCTTCGGCGGCTGACTTTACGCTATCTGCGACTCCGAGGTCTCTTACTATACCGCAAGGCTCGCAAGATAGAGACTTTCTCAACATAACCAGCATCAACGGCTTCTCCGGAACCGTAAGCCTGACCGCCAGTGTCTCGCCCTCTGGACCGTTCCTAGTGCTAGCAAGTAACCAGGTCACCCTCTCTCCAGGCGGGACAACAACACTGGTGCTAGCCGTATTTACCAATACAACAATTCCCGTTCCGTTCGGCAATTACAACATAACAGTAACCGGATCCAGCACCGGCAACACGCACTCTATTGTCATTCCGCTTACAGTAACTGTTCCAGCGGAGAATCTATCTCTTCTCAGCTCCTCTTTCCAACCGACCAACGTAACCCTACAAGTCCACAATACAGGAAGCATGGCCGCGAGCCTCATCACCTACTACGCGCAAGACAAAGCTGGCAACGCCTGGTCCAGGACAAACTGGGCGGGACCCACAATCGGGCCGAACTCCACCAGCACCGTCCTCCTAGCCATCGGCGTCAGCTGTCCCACGTGCACTTATAGCGGTTCTCCGGGGGCCTTCAACCAGTTCACACCAGGCAATGTCTACACGATATCACTGGTCTCAGCACGGAACAATCTTTACCGATTTTCCCTGTCATTCCCTAGCGGCACGCGCGAGGCCCTTGCCCTCGAGTCCTACACTTTCACTTCCGGGACCAATCTTACCCTGTTCATTAGAAACTTCGGCAACGTCTCCGTCAGCCTCGTGTCATATTACGTTAAGGACTCTTCAGGCAACCAGTACGCTCTAACAACCTGGGCCGGTCCAACCATCAACCCGAACAACACTGCGCCGGCGATGATACTGATCGGGTCCAGCTGCCCAAGCTGCACACTAGTAGGGTCAGCGTTCACCTTTACCCCAGGCTTCTCCTACACCATCGTAATTGTCACATCCAGAAACAACCAATTCAGCTTTACAGTAACGCGTTAGACGATCTGAACGTTTCTTCTTCTGTCTGTTTTTTCGTGACTTTTCTTTTTTCACAGATCAAAATTAAGCATTCTTTTCTCGACCCCCCGGGGGGGTCTGTTTTTCCCGCGCCCCGCCCTTCGTGGCCGGGAAATCGGCAGAGCATGAAATCGCCCATTATCAGCCCGAATCTCGAATCTGGAGTCCCGTTCGACCGGTCCGCCCATCGACCCTCCGTGATCCACCGGAAAAAGGGCAAGTCTCACCTTGCCATCTAAGCTCGTATTATCCCCCGTTCAGCTGGACTCGCCTATTATCAGTGCGAGAGAACTTTTCAGCATCTATGCCTATTAGCAACTCACAACCCGATAACCAGTATAATGAAAATAGGGCGAATAGAGCACCAGCTTTCACACGCACACCTAATCATCGACAAATACGGTGCAGAATAGAGTGCCCTCTAAGAGACGCATAAAGCTCAACAGAAAGAAGATATCGAGAGATACAATCGCGATCATACTCCTACTCGCCACCATCACACCAACCGCCCTCCACACCACCAGAGCCCAGAATCTCACAACCAGCTTCACCTACGCACCAACACAACCAGCAAGAACCGAAACCATCAGCTTCAACGCCACCGCAAACGGCGGCAGTCCACCCTACAGCTTCTCATGGGCATTCGGGGACGGCATAACGGCAACAGGCTCCACCGTATCCCACAGCTACTCCTCCAGCGGAACCTACATAGTGACTCTAGCCGCGACCGATTCCCTCCAACAACAAGCCCTTCAAGCACAGAACATCATCATCACCAACTACCACCCCTTCAGTTTCGGCATAGCCAGCGACATCGGCAACATCGGAATCGGCTACAGCGACAACTCATTCTACGCACCGCGGCAGAGCCTACTACGACTCGGCAATACCACCGGACTCAGCTTCTTCATCGCGGACGGATGGCTCGCAGACGGCTTCTACTATCGGAACGAGGCCGCCTGGTGCAACGAGTTCAAAACCCACTATAGCAACATCGTCCTCGTCGCCGGTGAGACCGACACGGGCTGGACAAGCGTCCCCTACGATGACATAATCTACGATGCCAACAACAACGGAGTATACGACAACTCAGGCTCAGGGCCCGACAGTATCCTCTTCAACGGCTGGGGCGGCGGGAGCAAACTACCGGGCCCAGTCAACGGAAGCCCCATCTTCAGCGACAACAAGCTCCTATACTGGGACGCCAACCAGAACGGCCAGTACGATCCAGGCGAATCCATCGTAGATGACACCAGCGGCTCGGGCAGAATGAAGAGCTACTACCCTGTCATGGTAGGACCAATACCTCCCACCGGTGTCCCTCTATCCCTCGACTCCAAGTTCAAGTACTTCCAGCGGGACAGCAACTCATTCTACGTTCGCCCCCAGACCAACAACAACTTCGAACAGTTCATCGCCAACTGCGGCTTTCCCGCGTCACTTGGAGCCTGGCACGGGAGCGGAATCAACTGCACCAACCACCTTCCCGGCGAACCCGGCTACACCTTCCCCAGCTGCTACGGCCGGGAATACTACTTTGACTACGGGTACCCAACACCCGAACTACGCATAATAGTGATCAGCCCAACGGTACAGAACATCACCGGCCACATGATAACCTTCGGAACAGACGTCTGGCTGTACCAGAAGAATGACCCCCACTACAACTGGGTGAACGCCACCATACAAGCGGCCCGAGCCGCCGCAATCCCCCAGACCATGGTCGTCAGCTTCGACCAGTGCCTAGGCACCACCGTAGAAGAATGCGGGCAAAGCTATCACCACCAGAGCCCATACGACTCATCAGGAACCAAGTTTGAGGCTGACCTACAATCCCTGTTGTTGGACAGCCTTGGTCCCCAAGGCACGAGGCTAACCTACCTGGTGCAAGGAGAGGACAAGGGTTACGCCCGCTTCTATCCTCTAGCAACTCATCCCGGGGCCCCGTTCACCAGCGACGGGCTAGGCTGCCTCTGGGACAGTTCGACAGGCAACCACGGCTTCCCCTTGACGAAATACTCCTATGATACCCCTGCCGACCTATTTCCTGAATACAGTTCAGCCTGTTTTGCCAACCCCCAGAATCCCGGGCAGCCCTACACTCCCTGGCCTAGCCTGGCTGGCCAAGGTGTCCCCCTCATTATCTCCGCAGCCTTCGGCGCAGGGTTATACACCACCCTGAACCCCGGGGAAATACTGGTGAAAGACTCCAACGGCAATGGAGTCTACGACTACGGGGAGCCATTCATCGGGGGCTTGGAACCCACCCCGGGAGGTGTTCTTACTGGCGGCCAAGCATCGAATAGCCATATAGGGTTCATAGACACCAACGGGAACGGCCAATGGGACCCCGGCGAGACTCTCTTCAAGGACGCGGACAGTAACGACGGTTGCAGCACCACGACCGCGTGCAACGGCAAGTATGACCCTGGCGAAACAGTATTCGCAGGTCCAGTCCCGGCCACACAGCAAAACGCGGGCTTTAACGACTCGGACGTGAAACTTATCGACACCAACGGGAACGGCCGATGGGACAGGCTCGGCGCAGGGCCCCACAACGTACTCGAGTCACCCTACCTAGCCACGTCGATGGGCTCGAACACGCCCTGCAACAAGATGGCCTACTCCACTACCTGTCCAGGCCATGGATGGGTAAGCTTCACCTTCAACGCCGCAGGCAACCAGACCAACATCGACACGAACTTCTGCATAGACGGAGAAAGACCCCTAGGCAACTTTGCCTCCTGCATAAGCCCCCACATCTACAAAGACAAGTATCTCGTGATCAACTCCACCCAACCAATCCAGAAAGGGTTCTTAGCCACAGCCTCCTTCAACGGCGCCCACGCAACGATTGCCGCATACATAGGCGCCGACCCAGCAATAATGCCGGTCGCCTGGATCACCGCCGCGAACACAAGCACAGCCCAAGTTTACATCGCTCACAGCGCCACCTACCTAAACGTCGTCAAGACAAGCAATGGTTTCAACTTCGTCTACCAGTTCAACACAACCACGTCTACGAATCCAGCACAGCCCTGGCTCGCCTTCGCCTGCAAGTATAGCTCGGGCGTCTCCAATCCATGCCAATTCCAGCGGACACCAGACATCGACCATAACGGCGTAGTGAACATAGTTGACATTGCCGAGGCAGCATACGCCTACAACTCCCGTCCAGGTGACCCAAACTGGAATACGAACTGCGACCTTGACGACAATGGCGTAGTCGACATACTCGATGTGGCATACGCAGCATTCTTCTACGATAGCCAGGCGTTCACCGCATAACTTCTCGTTATCCGTTGACTGGGACGCGAATCAGCCGTTGGTAGATAACAAACGGACCGAGCCTCAACGATTCCGCTGCGTTTCTTAGGCGGTGTCGGAATAAGACTCAAAGGGAGCCATGGAGGAATCCGCCTAGCTCAGTTTCAGACATTGAGTACCCTAGGAGTGACGGGTCTTGCCACGGCCTCTCACGACGTACATGCGCGCCTTATTTTGTGGCGAATGCTCGGAGGCGATCTTCGAATATCGTCCTTGCTGGAAAGCCCATCGAGCACGCGTAGGTATTGAAGTCAAGCAAGCTCTTGCCGTTCCTGACAGCCTTGTTCTGAATCTCCCGTATGCTCTCGCCTACTATGGCATATGTGGACGCATACCCTGGCCCATTTCCTTGATGTGCCGGGAAGAGCTGGTGGTAGACCATGCTCTTTGACAAGCCCGTCTTCTTGCTTGCCCACTCGATAAACTCTACAAGACCCTGTTTCCCAGAGTTGATCCTCGCATCACCGATGATCCGCAAGAACCTTACAATCCGCCACATCCACGTATAGAACTCATACTCCTCCACAATATCGTCAAATCCACCGTGCTTCTCGTAGAAGTTCACCAGACTCTTCTCATCCGTGTTCAGCCCCTTACGCGTTTGCAGCTTCTCCATCACTTCCTGAAACTCAACCTCCCGCTGGAAGGAGATTCCCTCCGAGATTGCGCCTCCAAGAGGCGACCAGAGCATATCAACCAACGTCGGCTTCGCACCATAACCGAAAGATGAGTTCGACGCGTGAACACAATGACCATACTCCTCGTGCACGAGTAGATTGAGAAGTTCCCCGGGAGCCGTGCTCGGATCGCGACGCGAATCCGTGGTACAGATGAACACCTGTCGCGGTTTATCTGTAAAAGTGTCGAAGAAGAACGCGCCCCCGCTCGGAAACATCGCCGTCAGATACGACGGTGTCTCCATCACTCTCGCATCGTAATGCGAATTTACTTTGACGATACTCTTGTTGGCGACCTTCACAACCCTCTTCCGAAGATCCGCGAGATACGGAATGATCTCGTTAACCTTGACCGCTCTCGTCGCCTTGATGATCTTCGAGACCTCCTCCGCCCTCGCCGGAACACCGTACTTCTTCGCCAACTTCGCTGTCATCCGCAGGAACTTCGGCAACTCTCGATCAAGATATTTGAGACCCTTGTCTTCCAACTCGCTAGGCGTCTCCGAATAATCCCAGAGACGTTGCAACGCCTGCGCATAGATCCCTTTCCGACCTAGATCCGCGCCTTGCTTCTTGATTATCTTGTAGACTTCGTCAAAACCCTGGTTCTTGAAACCCTTAACCCGGAAGATCGAGGCAAACTTCCTCGTCATCTCAGAAAGATCATCCAGACTCTCCTTCAACTGCTTATCCTGCGTCTCCTTCTTGATCGTCCTGATAATCTCCTGCAGACCATCGCAACGTATCAGCGTAAGCAGACGAAGACCCGTCGGCCAGTTGCGACCAGCAGCTTCCATAGTTCCAGCTTGTACTGCCCTGATACCGTTTCGAGTCAGAGCCTTCATGTGACTGTCGACGATACCTTCCTTGATCATGTAGCCGAAGTACGCGTTCAACACCGACTCAGGAACCATATGCGGCTCCGCCAGCCCATACCATGCAGCGAGAGAGTCGAGAACCTTCAACTGAGACTTGTTCTCAGCTTTCAACCGCAACTCGTCCACGCGTCTAGAGAACTTCTCAAGATTCCTCTTCGAAGCAATGAAAATCTTCCCAACATACTCTTTCAGCCCGTTGATGTAGGCTCCCGAAGGATCATTTTCCTTGAAGAGATCAAAAATCTCTGATTCAATAGGTGACGCAGGTTTCGGAATAGTCAATTCTTAGCCATCAATCCCCGTATACGGTACTCTCGACTCGAGGCTAGACTACTTAATTTTACTCCATTTCCACTTACACCACCCAGACCACGCGAGAATCCACTCGAAATCGTAAGACCCGGCCCATTCCCACAGCGTCACTCGCACCGACTAACGTCCTAGAAATCGGCCCCGTAGTGCCTTTTCCGCTGAATCTCACGATAAGAGGCAAGTCGGAGGATAACTGGCCTTCGGACAAAGAAAAGAGAGACTAGGGTCCCAATCATGCTGCGGGAAGTCCTAGATTACTCATGGCTCTTTCTAGCCTTGGTCCCGATCTGCTTCTCGATGCTACGAATATTGAGCTCCCTGACAAACGCTTCTGAAATGATATCGAGGGAATCAATCTTCTCCTGCATTAGAACATCGCTGATCTTCAGTGGATGATCAGGAAGAAGCAGGTTGTCGTTCGATGCAACGAAGTGTTCCCAGTTTATCCCCACATCGAGAACTGAATCCGCGAGCTCTTCATCTGTCACAGACGCGGTCTTGGCAATGTTGACGAAGTTCTGAAACTCCTCATCTGGAACCTGTAGATCAGTCACAGTCCGAATCGGCCGAGGAGTCGTTCCCCCAAGCTCATGCCCGAGAACATACGCTAGGAAAGTGAAGTTCTCGACCTCCGTAAAGTGTTTCATCCGAATCTCCAGAGGAGTATCGCCTGTAGGGTTGGAATCTGGAAAGTCTGAGATCTGTGGAGCGCCTGTTTGCGGATCGTTGAAGCGGAAGACCCTTGAAAGTTTCAACGGGTTCGACCGGGCGATGCTTCTGCTCGAAGACTCTTCTTGTTCATTCCACGATTCTCTACTTTTAGTATCGGCGGCCATGTCTCAACACAGCGCACAGTTGTCATGGCGAATACAATTCTGATTTGTAACCCACGACAAGACTCGAATGTAATCGTCCGCTAGTTCTCAGCCACAGTTATCACAGCAACCCTTTCCCTCTTGAACCTCTACAGGATACGTCTCTAGAGCAAACCGAGTCTCACGTCGAGGCGGAAGGACTTGTTCGTCCATCAGAATGGCTTTCATCCAGTCCGCCAGTTTCACTGCTAGAAACAATAGCCTTCTTCGCGACCATACGCTCGGTTTTCTCGATTACCTTCTTGACAATTGCGAGATAGGTCAGGGCTTCATGGATTCAGGTTGCCGCGAATCCGACACCTTGAGCAATTTCCTTGTTAGCGAATTTCTTTGACATACTGCTGAGATCTTTCTCCACACCCTCCAGGTACCGCCTGAACTCCTTGATGGCACCCAGCGTATGCTCAGCCCTCTCATGCGGGGTTTGTTCAGATCTCTTGCCCAATCCGAATGCCTACGAACGCTCTAGAAAACAACGATAATAGTATAGTCCAACCCGGCGCCCGGGAGGATAGGTACTGCAAAAAAGGTGAGCATTCATTCGTTCCGTGTTAGGCGCTTCATTCGACGTTTCGTATTCTCTAGGCTTGACCGAGCACTCATCGTGACAACCGCGAGAGATACGATTAGCCCCAGAAGTCCGCCGGTAGCGAGCAGTCCTATCGGCGAGGACACCAACGGCATTATCGCACACGACAAGCAATACCCGCTCGACCCACCGCCAGAGCCCCCGTTCGTACTTCCCGGCGAAGCAGGGACCACAACTACTGCCATGGGTTTCATGTCCTGTTGAGAGGGATTGTTCTTGTCTGTTGCTGAAAATACGAAGGAGTAGGAACCCGTTTGGCCAGCATTCGGTTTCCAGTAGAAGACCCCAGTGTCCAAGTCAAAAGTTGCGCCCGGAGGCAGTCCTGTGGCAGAGAGAAGTATCACAGCACCAGGGTCGGCATCTGTGGCGTTTACCGTGAATGTGAGAGTACTTCCTACGGTCAGTGTCTGGTCACCAGGAACACTAAGGGCTGGTGCCTTTGAAGCAGTAACAAGTACGACCGCCGACACTGATACTGTCAATCCGTTGGAATCCGAGACTAGAAGAGAGACAGTATAGGCTCCAGAGCCAGAGTAGACATGAGAGACATTCAAGCGGGACCCCGTCGAACCGTCCCCGAAATCCCAAGAATAAGTGTAAGGCGTAGTCCCGCCGCTCGTCAGAGCAGTGAAACTAATCGGCGAGTTGGAAGCCGGATATGATGGAAGAAACGTGAATCCAGTCGATAGGGGAGGCGGCGTCGCCAGAACGTTCACAGTATTCGAACTGGTTGCGCTTTGGGATGGCGAAGACGTGTCAGTCACCGTCTCCGTCACGGTAAATGCTTGAGCGCTAGTAAAAGTATGAACGATGGATGCGCCCATACCTGACGAGCCGTCACCAAAGTCCCAGCTCACAGCGTAGGGTGAGCTTCCTCCGAAGGTCGTTGCCGCAAACGTAACTATCGCGTTCACGGAGGGATTCATCGGAGCAAACGTAAAGCTTGTTGAAAGGGGAGAAGGTTGAATCACGCATGTCCCGTTCAGCATTACATAGCCAACGGGACAGGTTGCGCATGTAGGCGGGTCGATCGCTCCATTGCCACACTTTGCGGGCGGAGGAACGCCGTAGACGGATGCACTGACCGTAGGATGTAACTCATGAATTCCATGATCATCGATATACAGGAACCCTGTAGCATTGACCACAGTTCCAGGAACGACATTCCCGGCACCTTGAGTATTTACCGGGTAGCTGTATCCAGCTGCGAACCAGGTCTGATCTATCTCAAAGAGGCAACCAGCCGAGATTGTGCAGCCAAACTCTAGATGAACATCGCAATAACCTTGGACCGTCGCGTCGCAGTCACCAGTGTAGGGAGCATACTCAATCGTCATACGATCTAGTTCGACATAAGTCGGATACGTTACGCCGTTGGAGGTAACGGTACATGGCGGGGTCAGACTTCTTTTGTCAGGAACTATACTGGCAGTAGTCAGCGATTCAAGTTGAGACAGAGTAATCACGGTAGGAGCACCACAGTTGGTAAGACCCATAGCAGAAGGGCCAGATGCAGCTGACCGTGTTTGCGCTACCAGGATCTGTGAAAACGAGACCGTCGCTGTCAGCATCAACAGGACAAGTAGAGCGGCCCTCTTCCAGTTGAGCCGTAATTTCGCGGAAGGGCGCGGGTGCGGATCTAACGCCACTTGTTTTCTTTCCGTTTCCAATCTTGTTCCCAACCTCGGGCACTCTTTGCTAGCCCGAGCCTATCTTCCTGCTTTACTCGCCGAACGAAAACCGGACTCTTTGTCGTGAGAGAGTTCTTCGGCAGGAAACTAGTATAGTGCTCGGCCTAGGTTTATGCGAGTCAGAACTTTTCGGAAGAATTTCTGGTACAAGTGCCCAATCTCCATTTGACTTTCCATAAACAAGCCCAAGCACCTCTCCCCGAGAAGCTTTGACGAGATTAGTCTTCGAGATTCGAAGACTTTTGGTGCCTTTCCAAGAGTCGAAGAAGCTTGTGGTCGTTGGCTCGCTGCACGGGTGCGTCTGAGTGACCGAAATTGCAGAAGGTTCGCAAGTTCATGCGGACAGGTTCACGACTACACGTCCGAGCCACTTGAGACCGACGCGCTTGATTGTTGGTTCTGTATGCCTTCTTGCCCGTTTGGCCCAATCCGCGGTTGCGGAGGGCTTGCGTGTCTCATGAATCGTGAAATGGTCGCCGTCAGGATCGACGAGGTCGGCTGAAAAGCCCCAACCCTCCTCGCGAGGCTGCGCGTCCAGGAACTTTACTCCCCGCGTCTTCATCTCCGCAAACGTCTTCCCGACGTCATCCACCTCAAGCACCCAGCGAGTCCCAATACCCGGCTGCTTATGACTAGCCGGCAAATCCGAGTCGGATCCCATGCCCGCTTGCCGTAATACCATCTCGATGGGCTGCTTTTGGGCCGACCGTGAGCCATCGCGGCTGGCCAGGATTCGTGTAATCGGCCTTTTTCTCGAAACCCATTTTTTTGGGCGTAGGATTCAACCGCTTTGTTCTGGTCCCTAGTGACAATCGTGACGTGTGTAAGCAGCATTCTAGATCCATCGCCGATTCGAACGCCCCATGATGTAATGACTTCTGTAGAACAGAAACCGGGGGTGGAACGCAACACCACCGCCTCGGCATCTTAAATAAGAATGAAAACCAACGACTCTTGCGACCATCTTGGCCCGGAGAAAGCCTCGCAAGGTCGCGGCAAAGACACGCTCAAGATCAAATAGCGAATCTCAGGACATCCGTGGGATCTCTGCATCCAAGGAATCCATCAAGGCGGGGGAGAACCTCGCCTTGGCGGCTTTCGCTTCGGGGCTGAAACTAGCAGCTGCATTCGGAACTGTCGCGGCCAAAACCACGAGTCTGGCACTGGCATCGATCGCAACAGGTGCAGACAAATTCTCCGAGCTTGTCAAGCAAGAAGCACTAAAGTCACAGAAGGCTAACGCTCACAAAACCACTCTAGTAACTCCTGCGAGAAGCAGAAAAAGAGCCAGACGAGAGCCTAAGAGGGAAATCGAGGCGTCCTGACCATTCGCCTAGGTCAATCTCTACTTTTCCTGCAAACGATATCTCGCGATGAGATCTCGACTCGCGAGCAACAGCGGAGTACAAACAAGCACTGCTCCGAGCACGATAATCGCTCGCTCGAACGGATAAACCAGGAATATCGCCGGCCAAAAGCGAAGCGCACCTGCTCCGACGACACTAGCAAAGAGAATTCCTCCCGTGACGTGTTCAATCATCGTTCCAATGAAAGCAACCACAAGCACAGCCTTGGCCAAATCTTCGCGCGCTCCAAACACGAAGCTATCTCGCACATTTCGAGTCAATGGAGACACCAGCACCGCGAGTGCAACCAGATGAAGCCAGAGATATGGAACGGGCGGACTGGGAAGACGAAGCCACTGGAATGGAGGAGGCAAGTTTGGAAGGTTTGCTCCAACAAAGATCTCCGTATTGGGATTGATAACAAAGAGGCTTAGTATAGCCACGTACATTAGTGTCGCCTCAGTCCTTCGACCACGGATGAGTAGACTAATCAGTGCCACGTTCAATGCTCCCCCGAGAAAGTCGAGCCCGCCGAATTTCAGAGTCCCCGCCGATCCCGGAATGAATGCAGCGATCATTGTCCCCAAGAAAACCGCAAGTATCCCATAGGATGGAGCGAGGAAGACACCCAAGACTGGAGTAATGACTCCGCTGAATGTGATGGCCCCGGATACCCCTATGAGCCTATCAAGTGGTATGGTCCGAGGAATTATGTAGAGTGCAGCTAGAGATGCCGTTAGAGTTATCCGTTTAGTATCGAATCTGGTCTGGCGAATTTGCATTCTTGCAGTCACACGAATTTAGGTGTCGCGCCCAATGGTACGGTTCTTAACGATTTGCTGAAGCTCCCTAATGCTTAATCCTGTGTCGTTTGATATTCTTCGTAGGTCCTCGTACTCCACTTTGCCGCGCTGGGGACGACCGGCTGCTGTAATCGCGCTTTTCACTCTAACTTGGAACCTCTTCCCTCCAACATCGAGCTCGATCGTGCTACTCGCCCTTCTACTAATGTGTCTCGAAACTGGTATCTCTCGGACCCCAAGGGTCCCAGTCTCTTCCATTAACAATTCAGCCAGATGTTCGCTCTTTGTCTTCTCAGCTATTATCGAGATTAATTGGCCGGGCCGGTTTTTTTTCATGAAGACCGGAGTGATGGATACGTCTCGGGCTCCTGCTTCCATCAACTTCTCGACGGCCCTTCCAATTACTTCGCCGGAAACGTCGTCCAAGTTGGTCTCTAAGACAACAACTTCATCATGAGCATGACCATTTCCTGAAAGTTCTCCAACTGTTAGACGGAGAATATTGGTTACTTGGTCCAAGTCCTTAGCTCCCGCACCGTATCCGACCTTGTTGGGCGTTATGACCGGGACTTCACTCGCACGTTCGCTTGCTAGGTTGACTGCTATTGCCGCGCCCGTGGGTGTTGTCAATTCGAATTGGATATTCCTCGTTTTCGTGGGAAACTTGTGGGCTCGCAGGATTTCGGCGACGGCGGGGGCCGGGTTTGGATAGGTTCGGCCAGAGAAGCTCGTTACTCCTGTTCCAACCGCGATCGGGCTGCTCCACCACCTGCTCCCGGACAATTCGAGCTCATCTGCAAGGTATGCTACGCCGAGTATGTCCACGAGAGTGTCTGCGGACCCTAGCTCGTGCAACTCGATCTCTTTCGCGGATTGGCCGTGGACCCGTGATTCAGCCGAGGATAACGTGTCCAAGACGGATTTGACGAAGGCAGCTCCCCGCTCGGAGAGACCCAGCGCTCTTGCGCACTTCATAGCAGATGACTGAAGATCACTGGCCTTTCTTTTCGAGACTTTTTCTTCAGAACTTACTTCGACCAGTTGCGCGCTAATCTCTCCTCTCTCTACTCTGGTCGTCTTGACCCGGACATGATTCACGCCTGGAAGATTTCTTTCCACAATCTCAGCAACTTTTCCCAGACTCTTTGGGCTGCCGCCTAGATCGACTAGAGCGCCCAAGAATTTGTCTCCCGAAGCTCCAGAAGAGCTGGCATCGATTATCACCGCTCTTCCGGAAGCTCTCATGCTAACCTGTCCAACTGCTCGCATGGGCACAAGTATTAATCAAGCTATTTTCGATATACCACGATCAGTTTTGGAGCCCAAGCCCGACAACTCCTGCGTCTACGGACTCGGCGAATGCCCAGTCCTCACAGTCGTAGGGGAGAAGATGAAAGATATGGAACAGCGATCCAAAGTCTTCCCAACAGACCCTGGGGCAGCGGCTGTAAGCCAAATGATACAACCGTTTCTGCAGCTGAACGCTAACATCTATGCAATGCTACCCTCTTTCTGTCCCAACTGTCCCAAAAGGATAGTCGCAGTTGAGAAGGAGCTAGCTCAGATAAGGCATCAGACAGTCAAGTAAGATGCTGTAGTTAGAGTCGGAGAAATCTCCAATTCCCTCGATTCAGGGACTAGGTCTTGGGCTGCACGTTGAGAGTTTGACTACTTGTTGGTTACGGTTACTGTTGCTGACAGGGAGTGAATTGTCGTTCCACCGGTTCCGGTTATCGTTACAGTGTACGTTCCAGCATTGGTGGAACGATTCGTCGAGACAGTTAACGTAGCGGCGCCGGCGGAGTTGGAGGATGTTAGAGTCACGCTTGTCGTGGAGGAAAGAGTCGGCGGGGGTTTGACTGCGAACTCGTTCCCGTAGCGTGTCACCCAACGGGGGAAGGTCCGGTTGAGCACAACTCTTATTCCCGTCCAGTTTCCTTCCTCCAGGTCCTTGTAGGGGAATGAGGGTAGTGGGGAAAATGACCGGTTTCAAGGAAGCTACCTTCATCGAAGGAAAACTCGTTCGTATCGCGAAAGGGAAGATAGAGGTCGAATCCGAAGATGATGGAACCGGAGAACCGGCGCTTCTGACGCTGAAATTGGGAGATGTGGACATCGATCTTGACACGATCGGTGAGGAGGTCAGGGTTGTTATTGCGGACGGTGAGGTAGCTCGAATAACACGTTTGTCCCCGAAATCCCGGCAGAAGCCACGCCAAGAATTGTACGGAGTTTCCGGCTCTCCTCATGAGGCAGGATCAGACTTGGCCGGCTAACATCCCACGATACACTTCTCCAAGGAGCGATAACCTAGCGGCCGAGCTGTTTGTAGCTAAATCAAATTCCTCTGCGCCCCGAATCCTGAGACTCGCCCGGAATACTTGCCTGACAGCGAGTAACCCCTCCGGAACAGGGAGGTATTGTTCGACCACCTTGCATAGGATGAGTGGCTCCCTCGAACATGTGAGAAAGCAAGGCAATTTCTCGATACGAGGTGACGTCGAGAACCGATCAGTTCGGCTTCGCAGTGATGCGCTAGACTATCTATCGGGGAGGTTCCCATGGATTTAGGACGCTGATCATCTATTATCCGACTCAATAGTATCAGCGATAGCATGAGCCAGATCGCGGTTGTAACAGCGAGCTTTCTGGATTCTTTCAGGCCTAGGAATGGGACTTTGTGCTCTTCACTGCTTTCTTGAACAGTTCTACGAAACGAACGGCCCCGTCGACGTCTCGAGGCGGAGGAGCGGTCTTACTGGGGAGCTTTGGATTGGTTTTCAAATCGTTTGGCAAGGCCGAACATTCCAAGGAACAAAGCCACGCCCGCTGCTATGTTGACCGCCGAGCTCAGAATCAGAGCGACCAAACCAACCGAATCTATCAGTGCAGCGAGCTGATCAGCTGGGAGAGATAATGAGAGAAAGAGAGAGACGACATTTCTGATCGTCAGAAGGGTGAACGCGGCGATGATGAGTGTCCAAGCGCGGAACGACCCGGTTAGCTTTGTCACTCGATACGCGTAGAAGACCACTCCTGCCTGGAGGATAAGCTGGAAAACGGAGATGAAATAGAGCGTCGAGATTACAACAGTATCAACCATTCAATCTTCGCCTACTTTCGCTTCTCCGAGGCTCCGCGGAACAGGTCCATGAATTTCTCTGATGCTATCTTTCTCGGCGATCCACTGATGATACCTTCATAGTTTGAGAACGCTGACTCTATCTTGATTCCTGACGGTGTTATCTCGAACTCTCTAAGTCTCTTGTCATGATCACTGCCACGCATCTTCAATATGACCAACGCTTTGCGCATCGCGGACTCGATCTCTACCGGTTTGAGTGCGACGGTACAGTCGACCAGGAAGCTCAGCCCTACATCGGTTACGCTGAAGGATCCGCCGCTTATCTGAGGCGACTCCCAGAGCAGCAAGGAGCTGACTCCCCGAGTCTTCAGATACCGTATCACGCGGTAGGCTTCCATTCTCATATCATCTCTCTTCACAAACATCTCTAGATGGCTTAGAGAGTCGATTACAAGCCGTCGAGGCTGAATTTCCCGAAGGACGTCTTCTAGCAAGCTATCGTCGCTGGACTCCAAGACGAGATTTGGAGAAGTGCAGATTACACGGAACTTATCCTCGTCTTCCATTTTTCGGAGGTCCCAACCGAAGTTCTTCGCATCTCTATAGATCTGGTCTGGGAGTTCCTCGAAGGTCACGTAGATTCCGGGTTCACCTAGCTTGACTCCGTTGACAAGATACTGAAGAGCAAGGGTTGTTTTTCCTGTGCCTGCGCTTCCGGCAAGCATTACGGCGTCACCTGGCATGAACCCTCCCCTCAGCATCTCGTCTAGCTCGACAATTCCAGTCTTGACGCGAAGACCTCCCATGGCCTCGCTGGAGAACAATTTATCGAACTCGGAGGCTCTGGTCTTGGGATGGGCTGCGCTCATCGCTCTTCCCCTACTCTGAGGGTTTTCAGGTGGTTTGCAACAGACTCTAGAAGCTCCCGGTCTTTATCACGATCTAAGTATACAACCTCCGAGGCTCCGATTCTCTTCTGCTTGAGAACCCCTAGTTCCAAAAGTTCTCTGACTTCGGAAATTACCGCGACGGTCGTTCTTCCGATCCGGCGGGCTACTCCATCGACTGTATCGATGAGCCCTGGGTTTCGGTGAAAGAGGACTAGAAGGTCTCCTCTGACCTCTGATCCGAGGAGGGTCGACAGTATCTCTGATCCGCTCACTTCAGTTTGCTCTCCACGAAACAAACTCCCCATGCGGTTTCTAGGGATTTCTCGTAGTCAAAGCTCGCTTCTGAATCGTAGCGTATTCCCAGTTTCCGGTTCAGATCTTTGACGACGATCTTTTCCAAGACAGCGGCCCCGTTGCCGAACAGTGATCGTAATTTTGAATCAAATTCTTTCGAGTTGTTTGTGGCGTCAAGCAATCCTTTCAAGGTGAGAATTTCTAGCACATTCCGACCCAAGGCATCTCCTACAGCCTCGCGAATCGTGCTGGCGAGCACCGAAGAGAACGCGTTCTCTGCCGCAAACCTCTGATCTGGACTCAAGGACCCGGAGACAGGTTCGAAAGTGCCATGTGGACCGTTCCAACCCGACTCATTTACACGCGATGCCATGGCAGTCATGTCCTTGCTTGCTGGCGCGGTTGCTGAGAGATGAACCGGGTGTAACCCGGCTTTCGAGCCATATGTACAGGTCTTTCCGATCTTGCATTGGAGAGCCAGAGATTCGAAAGGAACAACTGGCTGAGCCGTTCGCGCCTAAGGATTTGAGAAGAAGACCTGGTTTTCGTCACGCATACTATTGTGCTATCCGATTGCGTCGATATGACGGGTAACAATAGCCGTATTCAATTGCCTAAGACGAGAGTGATGGGACAAGGAGGATGTTTTGCGGTCTTCCTTAGTTGATATTTTCTACGAAACTCTCGGATACTGTTTTGGAAAGGCCTTGCTAGAAACTCTTGGGCCCACGGTGCAGGCAACTGTCTACGGCCTGCTGGGACGTAGTGGGATCCGGAAGGAAGAGGTTTCCAACAGGTTTGATGACGTAGTAGCGGCGTTGACGAAAAGTCTGGGAGCTTGCGCTCGAGTCATTGTGCATAGAACGGTGGTCGAGATGTTCAAAGAGTATTCTCAGAGACTTGACTTCTCCTACACAGACTCCCTCAGGGATCATCTTGCACTCTTGAAGGAGACTGTAGTCGCAAACCACGTCCTCCCCCATAGGCTTCGCGACGAATCAGCGTTCGACAGCGTGGAGAAACCTGACTGGGTTGATGCCCCGAAAGGCCAAGCATACAGCAGCCTTTACCCCATGAAAAAGGGCGTCAAGACATAGAAACCGGCTTGACCCTTTTCTGAGCGAAACCTACACGAAGCGGGTCCGGACACATCGGACTGCCCAAGCCTGCTGAAATTATGGAAATCGCCCATTATCAGCCCTCATCACGATTCCAGGCGCTCGATTTC
>Ga0137386_10000668_pt1 | contig 20084 bp, 16 predicted proteins | sample SagtaG_4_FD_104910 | JGI IMG/M metagenome (GOLD analysis project Ga0137386, IMG submission 104910) | Vadose zone soil microbial communities from Sagehorn Ranch, Mendocino, California, USA - Sage2_R_100_16 metaG | ecosystem: Environmental > Terrestrial > Soil > Vadose zone | place: USA... | reverse complement strand
TCTGGACGTCCTGACCACGCCGTGACTCGACTCGCTGTGCACGCGGGGTCTGTATGTCCTGCCCACGCGGGCTCTGGATGTCCTGACCACGCGGGCTCTGGATGTCCTGACCGCGCGGCGACTGGATGTCCTGGCCACGCGGCGACTCGATCTGGCGCGCACCCGCGAGCGAGCGCGGCGCCTGGACGGTGTCAGCCTTCGCCGTCCGCATGCTCAGCTGTTCCTTGGCCTTCGCGACTTCGGGCGGGCACGACGCGGTCTGGGCCTCGACGGTCGCCGTGGCAAACGTGGCGATCGCGAAGGCGCTCATCAAGCCTGCAAGCACTCTCTTCATATCGTCCCTTCCAGTTGGTTAGAGGTGGGTTGACTGGCGCGACCCCCATTGGCCGCCGCCCGATCTGGTCACCGCGGATCTACTCCTGCGATGCTCGAACCGTTGTCCCGGTTCCTGAAACGATCGGTAGGGGAATTAGCAATGCGGCTGCCAAGGGTCAGCGAGAGGTATATCGTGCGGAATTACAGGTAGTTGTCATTCATGGGGCCCGGGTAAAGAGGGCGATGTGCCCTGCGGGCTCCGATCGCGTTGCCCGGCAAAATGCCCGGCCGCCCTCGAAGGGTCGGACCGACGAAGCAAAGGCCAAAGACGCCTGCCGTGATAGGCTTTTAGGGCTTATGGTCCGGATGGCGCCTCTCACTCTGGCGCTGGTGGCCCTCGCGATGAGTTGGGGATGCGGCGCCGTTCGGACCGTCACGCGGCCCGCGCCCACAGCGACCGGCCCGACGCGTCACGTCCTTGCCAACGGCATTCCGGTCATCGTCCAGGAGCATCGCGGCAGCGACGTCGTCGCGCTGCAGTTGTGGGTGCGCGCCGGCGCGCGCGACGAGAGCGCCGCCGAGCTCGGGCTCGCGCACTACCTCGAGCACATGCTGTTTCGCGGTACCACGTCCCGCCCGAGCGGGTTCGTGGAGCGCGACGTCGAGGGCGTCGGCGGCCGGATGAACGCCGGCACCTCGTGGGACTACACCTTCTATTACGTCACGCTGCCCGCGCGGCGCGTGGTGCCCGGGCTGGAAATGCTCGCCGACATCGCGGTGAACGCAACGCTCGACGCCGACGTGCTCGAGAAGGAGAAAGAAGTCGTCCTGGAGGAGATGCGCCTGGGCGACGACAATCCGCGCCGCCGGCTCGGGCGTCAGCTCTACACGCATCTCTTCGAGGGCCACCCGTACGGCCGACAGGTGATCGGTACGCCCGAGCTGGTCCAGGGCCTCACGCGCGACACGCTCGCGAGCTTCTACCGGCGCCACTACATACCCGAGGCGTTCGCCGTCGTAGTCGTCGGCGCCGTGAACCCGCAGCAGGTGCTCGCGACCGCGGGCGCGACGTTCGGCCGGCTGCCGCGCCGGGGCGTGGCGCGCCTCCCCGTAGCGCCGCCGCCTGCATTCCGCCCGCGGCGCCAGCAGCTGACGCATCCGGGCACCCACGCGCACCTCGGCATGGCGTGGCCCGCGACGCGACTCGACCACGCCGACACGCCCGCGCTCGATCTCCTCGTCTCCATCCTCGGCGGCAGCCGCTCGTCGCGCCTGGTGCAGGCGCTGCGCGAGCGCGACGGGCTCGTCGTCTCCGTCGGCGCATCGTTCTCGGCGCTGGAGGGCGCCGGCGGCGTCACGGTGAGCGCTCAGCTGCCGCCCGCCAACCTCGAGCGCGCCGAGACGCAGATCCTCGCCGAGATCCGCCGCGTCCGCGACGCCGGTGTGACGGACGCGGAGCTGCGGCGCGCCATCACCGCGGCCGAGGCCGCGCACGAGTTCGAGACGGAGACAGCGGAAGGCCGTGCGATCGCGCTGGGGCGCGCCGAGACGATCTGGACGATCGAAGACGAGCAGGCGTACGTCAATAGGATACGTTCGGTCACGGCGACGCAGGTGCGCGCGGTTGCCCGGCGCTACCTCGATCCCGAGCGGTACACGCGGCTGGCGCTCCTGCCGCCGGGAGGCGCGCGATGAGGCGGGCGCTGCTCACGCTGGCCGTGCTCGGGGCGCTGGCGACATACGCCGCCGCGCAGCCGCCGGCGATCGTCCGCCACGTGCTGCCGAACGGGCTCGTCGTCCTCGTGCGCGAGGATCCGGCCGTCGGCGTCGTCGCCGCGTCGCTCCTCGTGCAGAGCGGCTCGGCCTTCGAGACCTCCGACACGGCCGGCGTGACGAACTTCCTGCAGCGGGCGATGCTGCGCGGGACGAGGCGCCACTCGGCCCTCGCGCTGGCCGAGGCGGCCGAGGAGCTGGGCGGCGCGCTCGACGCTTCGGGCGATGTTGACTACGCGGAGGTCCGCGGCACGGCGATCGCACGCCACTGGGAGGCGCTCCTGGCGCTGCTGGCAGAGGTGGCGCTCGAGCCGACGCTGCCCGCCGCCGAGATCGAGAAGGAGCGCGCGCTGATCCTCGGCCAGCTCCAGACGCGCGCGGACCAGCCGTTCCCGCGGGCCTTCGACACCGCGCTCGCCGACCTCTACGGCGGGCATCCCTATGCGTGGCCCGCGCTCGGGCGCGCCGAGAGCGTGGCGAGACTGACGCGCGACGCGCTGCTGGAGCGCTACGCCGCCGCGTATCGTGCCGGCCGCATGGTGCTCGCGGTCGCTGGCGGTGTGCCGCGGCAGCGCGTGATCGCTGCCGCCGAGCGCCTGTTCAAGCGAGTGCCCGGCGCCGCGGCCGCCGCCGCGGGGCCGGTCCTCGAGGCCGCCCCGCGCGGTGAGCGCCGGCTCGTCGAGCGCGACGCGCGCCAGGCGCAGGTGCTCGTCGGCTTCCTGGCGCCACCGCTCACGCACCCGGACTACGCGGCGATGCGCGTGCTCGGCGCCGTGCTCGGCGGCGGGATGTCGAGCCGGCTCTTCGTCGAGCTGCGCGACCGGCGCGGGCTGGCGTACTCCACCGGCGTGCTGACGACGAATCGCGCGGGCCCCTCGCTGTTCCTGCCGTACCTCGGCACCGCGCCCGGCAACGCCGACGCCGCGGTCGCCGGCGTGCTGGCGGAGGTGGACCGGCTGCGCCGCGACCGCGTCGAGGAGCGCGAGGTGGCCCGCGCCAAGGCCTGGCTCCTCGGCAACCTCGCGATGGACCGCCGCACCAGCGCGCGCCACGCGTGGTACCTCGCGTTCTTCGAGCTGGTCGGCGGCGGCTGGGACTGGCCCGAGCGCTACGCGCGGGCGGTGGAGACGGTGACCGTCGCCGATCTCGCGCGCGTGGCCGAGCGCTACCTGGCGCGGCCGACGGTGGTCGTGTTGCGGCCGCCGGAGGCGACGCGGTGATCCCGCTGCGCGACGATGTCCCCAACCGCTCCGTGCCCGTGGTGACGATCGTCCTCATCGCCCTCAACGTGCTGGTCTACCTCTACGAGGTCTCGCTGGGCGTCGGGAGCCGAGAGGCGGGCGGTCCGGCGGCGGCCGAGGCGTTCCTGCTGGAGTTCGGCGCGACCCCGTGCCGGCTCACCGGTGCCTGCGCGAGTCTGGACGATTTCCCGAGCCCGCTGGTGACGGTCTTCACCTCGATGTTCATGCACTCGCTCAATCCGATGCACCTCGTCGGGAACATGCTCTACCTGTGGATCTTCGGCGACAACGTCGAGGACACGCTGGGGCACGGGCGATTCCTCGTCTTCTACCTGCTCGCGGGCGTGGCGGCGGCCGTCGCCCAGACGCTGACCGCTCCGCGCTCGGTCGTGCCCATGATCGGCGCCAGTGGCGCCGTGTCCGGCGTGCTCGGCGCGTACCTGGTCCTGTTCCCCTACGCGAGCATCCTGACGCTCGTGGGCTTCGCGTTCTTCTGGAGGTTCGTGCGCGTCCCGGCCCTGGTCATGATCGGGTTCTGGATCGTGATGCAACTGCTCTTCGGCTATCTCACCGTGAGCGCCTCGACGCGAGGCGCAGAAACTGGAGGCGTAGCGTGGTTCGCTCACATCGGCGGATTTCTGGCAGGCGTGGTGCTCCTGTTCCTCCTCCGGCCCCCGTCCCCGAAAAGCGCTCGCCTATAATCGAGGGCGTGGCGACGCGGATGCGGCTGGACCGGCTGCTCGTGGAGAAGGGACTGCTCGACAGTCGCGAGAAGGCGCTGCGCTCCATCATGGCCGGCGACGTGCTCGTGGATGGGCAGCGCGCGGACAAGGCGGGGGCGCTCGTGTCCACGGAGGCGGAGCTGGAGCTGAAGGGCCGCTCGCCTTACGTCAGCCGCGGAGGCGAGAAGCTCGTCCACGCGCTCGAGCACTTCGGCATCAGCGTCAAGGGGCGGATCTGCGTGGACGTCGGCGCCTCCACGGGCGGCTTCACCGACTGCCTGCTCCAGCGGGGCGCGAGCATGGTCTACGCGGTGGACGTCGGCAGCGGCCAGCTCGACGAGCGGCTGCGCAAGGACGCGCGCGTCGTGGTCATGGAGCACACGAACGCGCGAACGCTGGACCCGCGGCTGTTCGGCGACCAGCCCACGCTCGCGGTGGTCGACGTGGCGTTCATCTCCCTGGAGAAGGTGCTGCCGGCCATCTTCAACGTGCTGGCCCCGCGCAGCGAGGTCATCACGCTCGTCAAGCCCCAGTTCGAGGCGGGTCGCGAGCACGTCGGCAAGGGCGGCGTCGTGCGCGACCCCGCGCAGCACCGCGCGGTGGTGCAGCGCCTCGCGCGCTACGCGGTGCTCCGGGGCTGGCACGTGCTCGGCGTGACGGCGTCGCCGCTGCGCGGGCCCAAGGGCAACCGCGAGTTCTTCCTGCACCTCTCGATGCACGGCCGGACAACGGCGAACCTCGAGGGGATCATCGACCGCACCGTGCAGGCGCTTGCGTGACACGCGTCGGCCTCGTCGCCAAGTCCGACGCCGCCGGGGCCGGTGACGCCCTCGACCGCCTGATCCAGTGGCTCGGGCGCCGCGGGCTGCCGGTGGTATTGGAGAAGGAAACGGCGGGGCTGGCGCCGGCGGCCGCCCTGCCGACCGCGCTCAAGTCCGACCTGGCCGGCCAGGTGGATCTCCTCATCGTGCTCGGCGGCGACGGCACGCTGCTCTCGATGGCGCGGGCCGTCGGCGGTCTCGCCGTGCCGATCCTCGGCGTCAATCTGGGCGACCTCGGCTTCCTCACCGCGACCACGCTGGACGAGATGCTGCCGGCGGTGGAAGCCGCGCTCGCAGGCCGGATGGCGATCGACGAGCGGATGCTGTTGTCGGCGCGCCTCGTACGCGGCGGCACCGCCGTGGGCGAGTACGTGGCGCTCAACGACGTCGTCATCACCAAGTCGGCGATGAGCCGCATCATCAACCTCAAGGTGTCGGTCGAGGGAGGGCACGCGACCGCGTATCGCGCCGATGGCCTCATCGTGTCCACGCCGACGGGCTCGACGGCCTATTGCCTCTCGGCCGGCGGTCCGATCCTGTTTCCGACCATGGACGCCATCGTGCTGGTGCCGATCGCCTCGCACACCCTCACGAACCGGCCCATCGTGCTGCCCGCGACCCAGCGCATCGAGGTGACGCTGATGACCGACCAGGAGGTCATGCTCACGATCGACGGGCAGGTGGGCATCCCGCTCCGCGAGCGCGACGTCGTCGAGATCGAGAAGGCCGCCGCGCGCGTCCGGCTCGTCCGCTTCCCGCGCACCGACTTCTTCTCGGTGCTCCGGACGAAGCTCAAGTGGGGTGAGCGCTAGCGCGATCTCGAGGGGCGCCACGGGTTCCCCGGGGCGCCGCGAGCCGTGAGGGGGTTTGGGGGCCATGTCGGGGCCCCCCATCTTTTCAGATACGTCTTGAGCGACGCGCCTCGGTGACCTAGCATCGTCGGCGGATGCTGCGCGAGCTGCGGATCCGAAACTTCGCGGTCGTCGAGAACGTCACCGTCCCCTTCGCCCCCGGCCTCAACGTCCTCACCGGCGAGACCGGCGCCGGCAAGTCCATCCTGGTCGACGCCATCCTCCTGGTGCGCGGCGCCCGCGCCCAGACCGACGTGATCCGCGCCGACGCCGAGAGCGCCACCGTGGAAGCGGTGTTCGCCGTGCCCGACGGCGGCGTGGCGGCCGCGCTCGACGAGGCGGGACTCACGGTGGAGGAGGGCGAGATCGTGGTGCGTCGCGAGCTCTCGCGCAGCGGCCGTCACCGCGCGTTCGTCAACGACGCGGCGGTGACGGTCGGCCTGCTCGAGCGCCTCGGCGACGCGCTCGTCCAGGTCCACGGCCAGCACGAGCACCAGCGCTTGCTCGAGCCTATGCGCCAGCTCGACCTGCTGGACCGGTTCGCCGATGCCGAGCCGCTGCGCGAGCGCTTCGCCGCGCTCTTCGCCAAGCACCGCGAGGCGCGGGAGGACCTCGAGCGCCGCCGCGGCGCCGGACGCGACCGCGCGCAGCGCGAGGACCTCCTGCGCTTCCAGGTGTCGGAGCTGGACGCCGCGCGGCTGCGCCCGGGCGAGGAGGAGGAGCTGCGCACGGAACGGCGCCGGCTCCAGCACGCCGAGCGCTTCGCGGCCGGGCTGGAGGAGGTCGGCACGTTGCTGCAGGACGACGCCGCCTCCGCGGCGGCCCGGCTCGCGCGCGCGACACGGGTCCTGACCGACCTCGGCCGGCTCGACCCGGCGTTCGGGGCGCCCGTGGAGATGGTGGAGGCCGCGCGCGTGCAGGTGGACGAGACGCTGGCCGCTGTGCGCGCGCTGCGCGACACGATCGTGTTCGAGCCCGGACGGCTGGAGGCGATCGACGACCGGCTGGATGCGCTCAAGCGGCTGGCGCGCAAATACGGCGACAGCGAGGAGGCGATGCTCCGCTTCCGCGCCGAGGCGGCGGCCGAGCTGGACCGGCTGGAGCGGCACGAGGAGCTGCTGGGCGAGGACGAGCGGCGGCTCGCCGAGCTCGAGGTCGAGGTGACCACGGCCGCGCGCGCGCTCGGCGCCGCGCGGCGCGAGGCGGCGGCGAAGCTCGCGCCGGCCGTGCAGCGCGAGCTGCGGCAGCTCGGGATGGAGCGGGCGACGTTCGAGGTCGCGGTGATCGAGGCGGCGCTGGCGGAGTGGGGGCCGCGCGGCGCCGAGCGCGTGGAGTTCCGCTTCACGGGCAACCCCGGCGAGCCCGTACGGCCGCTGGCGCGCATCGCCTCCGGGGGGGAACTGGCGCGCAGCATGCTGGCGCTGCAGGTCGTCCTCTCCGGGTACGAGCGCGCGCCGACCATGGTGTTCGACGAGGTGGACGCGGGGATCGGCGGCCGCGCCGCGTCGGTGGTCGGCGAGAAGCTCGCGGCCGTCGGCGCCGGCCGGCAAGTCCTCTGCGTCACGCACCTGGCGCCGATCGCCGCCCTCGCGCACCAGCACGTGCGCGTGACCAAGAGCGTCCGCGGGGGCCGCACGCGCGCGAGCGCCGGCCTGGTGGCCGGCGACGAGCGCGCGGCCGAGATCGCGCGGATGCTCGGCGGCGACGCCTCCGGCTCCGCCGCCCTCGAGCACGCGCGCGCGCTCCTGCGTGGCCGCGGCGCGCAGGGCCCTCGAGGCCGAGGCGTATAATGCTCCTGCGATGATCGACGCGATCCTCAAGAAGATCTTCGGCACCAAGCACGAGCGCGACGTCAAGCGGATGATGCCGGTGGTGGCCGAGATCAACGCGCTCGAGCCCGCCATCCAGGCCCTCGACGACGCCGCCCTCCGGGGCAAGACCGACGAGCTCTGCAAGCGGCTGGCCGACGGCGCCGAGATCGAGGACGTGCTGCCGGAGGCGTTCGCCGTCTGTCGCGAGGCCGCGCGCCGCTCGGTCGGCATGCGGCACTTCGACGTGCAGCTCATCGGCGGCATGGTGCTGCACAACGGAACGATCGCGGAGATGGCCACCGGCGAGGGCAAGACGCTGGTGGCCACACTGCCCGCGTACCTCAACGCGCTGACGGGCAAGGGCGTGCACATCGTCACCGTCAACGACTATCTCGCCAAGCGCGACGCGCAGTGGATGGGGCCGCTCTACCACGCGCTCGCCCTGTCGGTCGGCGTCATCCAGCATGAGGCCTCGTTCACCTACGATCCGGCGTACACCACCCCCGACATCCGCATGACGGCGCTGCGGCCGATCGACCGGCGCACCGCCTACCTCTGCGACATCACGTACGGCACCAACAACGAGTTCGGCTTCGACTACCTGCGCGACAACATGCGCTTCTCGCTCGAGGAGCTGGTCCAGCGCGAGCTGCACTACGCGATCGTCGACGAGGTGGACTCGATCCTCATCGACGAGGCGCGCACCCCGCTGATCATTTCGGGTCCGGCAGAAGAATCGACCGAGCTGTATTACAAGATCGATCGAATCATCCCGAAGCTGAAGCGCGCGGCGACCATCGTGGAAGGCAAGCTGTCGGAAATCGAGGAGGAGCGCGAGGGCGACTTCATCGTCGACGAGAAATCCAAGGCGGTGTCGCTGACGGAGCAGGGGATCGCGTCCTGCGAGCGGCTGCTCAACGTCGACAACCTCTACGACCCGCAGCACATCACGATCCTGCACCACGTGCAGCAGGGGCTGCGCGCGCACGCGCTCTACAAGCGCGACGTCGATTACGTGGTCAAGGACGGCGAGGTCATCATCGTCGACGAGTTCACCGGGCGTATGATGCCCGGCCGCCGCTGGTCGGACGGCCTGCACCAGGCGGTGGAGGCCAAGGAAGGCGTGCGCATCGAGCGCGAGAACCAGACCCTGGCCACCATCACATTCCAGAACTACTTCCGGATGTACGAGAAGCTGGCGGGGATGACGGGCACGGCGGAGACCGAGGCCGAGGAGTTCGCCAAGATCTACAAGCTCGACGTCACGGTCGTCCCGACCAACCGCAACCTGATCCGGATCAACCATCCGGACGTCGTGTACAAGACCGAGCGCGAGAAGTTCAACGCCGTGGTCGAGGACATCATCAGGCGCAACGAGAAGGGGCAGCCCGTCCTCGTCGGCACCGTGTCCATCGAGAAGTCCGAGGCCGTGTCCAAGCTCCTCAAGAAGCGCGGCGTCCGCCACGAGGTCCTCAACGCGAAGTACCACGAGCGCGAGGCCGAGATCGTGGCCCAGGCCGGACGCGAGGGCGCCGTGACCATCGCGACCAACATGGCCGGCCGCGGCACCGACATCCTGTTGGGCGGCAACCCCGACTTCCTGTCCAAGGAGATCTTGAGGAAGAAGGGCGTCGACCCGGTCACCGCCTCCGCCGAGGAGCAAGCGACGGCGCTGGTGGAGGCGCGGCGAATCACCGAGCCCGAGCACCAGCAGGTCGTGGAGCTCGGCGGCCTGCACATCGTCGGCACCGAGCGCCACGAGTCGCGCCGCGTCGACAACCAGCTGCGTGGCCGCTCGGGCCGCCAGGGCGACCCCGGCTCGTCGCACTTCTATCTCTCGCTCGAGGACGACCTGCTGCGGATCTTCGGCAGCCAGCGCATCCAGCGGATCATGGAGCGCCTGGGCATGGAGGAGGGCGAGCCGATCGAGCACAAGCTCGTGACGCGCGCCATCGCCACCGCCCAGAAGCGCGTCGAGAACCACAACTTCGAGATCCGCAAGCACCTGCTCGAGTACGACGACGTCATGAACAAGCAGCGCGAGATCATCTACGGCATGCGCCGCCAGATCCTCGACGGCGAGAGCCAGGCCGACAACGTGGCGGAGTGGATCGAGGACCTCGTGATCGGCACCCTCGACGGCTACGCGGCCGAGGGCGCGCACCCCGAGGACTGGGACCTCGGCGGCCTCACCGAGGCGCTGCACCGCCAGTTCGACGTCAAGATCCCGGCCGCGCAGTACGACGAGGCCGTCTCGCGCGAGGGGCTCGGCGAGCTCGTGGGCGAGGCCGTCAGGGAGCGCTACGCCCAGCGGGAGCGCGAGCTGGGCGAGGAGCTCATGCGCGCTCTGGAACGTCACGAGATGCTCATCGTCATCGACACGCAGTGGAAAGACCACCTGCTGTCGATCGACCACCTCAAGGAAGGCATCGGCCTGCGCGGCTACGGCCAGCGCGACCCGCTCACCGAGTACAAGAAGGAGGCCTTCGATCTCTTCCAGGACATGGTGGAGCGCGTGAAGGCCATCGTCGTCGAGCGGCTCTTCAAGGTGCAGGTGGTCCGCAACGCGCCGATGGAGCTGCCGACGATCACCGCGTGGGCGGACGCTCAGGAGTCGCGCGGCGCCATGCCGGGCGAGCCGCGCCCAGGAGGGTGGACGCCGTCGCTGCCCGGCTCCGCGCCGCCCGCGGTCCCCCGGCCCGCGCCGGCGCCGCGTACACCGACCGGCGAGAAGATCGGGCGCAACGACCCCTGCTACTGCGGCTCCGGGAAGAAGTACAAGAAGTGCCACCTGCTGCAGCAGGGGTAGCGTGATGAGCGACCGTCGATATCGGCAGCAGGGTTACCGGAGTGCCGGCAGCAGCGGCCAGGACCGGCGCGAGCCGCCCAAGCCGCCCAAGCCGGAGGGCACGTTTGGCGTCCTCAAGAGCCGCGCGACCTCGCGCTGCGCCGAGTGCGGCGCGGTGCTGCCGATCACCGCCGACTCGCTCACCCAGTGCCCGCACTGCCGCGTCGAGCTGCACGCCTGCCGCCAGTGCGCCCACTTCGATCCGGCCCGCCGTTTCGAGTGCGGGCAGGAGATTCCCGAGCGGATCGCAGACAAGCGTGCCCGCAACGAGTGCGCGCTGTTCTCGATGATGGTCACGGTCGAGCGTGACACCTTTGCCGGGTCGGTTCATCCCGACGAGGCGCGCCGGACCTTCGGGAGCCTCTTCAAGAAGTAGCCCCGGATTCGGGCCCTCGGCCTCGACATCTAGGGTCGACGGCGGGTTCCTGGCCCTAGCGCTGGTATTTTTTTCTTGGTCGTTTCGCGAGCCGCGTGTCAAGATTCGGCATGCGCCTAGAGTCGATCGCGCTCAACGGCTTCAAGTCGTTCGCGGAGAAGACTGTCGTGAGGGTGCTGCCCGGCATCACCGCGATCGTCGGTCCGAACGGCTGCGGGAAGTCGAACGTCGGCGAGGCTGTCCGCTGGGCGCTAGGCGAGCAGAGCGCCAAGTCGCTGCGCGGCCAGCGCATGGAAGACCTCATCTTCCACGGCTCCGCCTCGCGGAAGGCCGTCGGCCTGGCCGAGGTGGAGCTGCTGTTCAGCAACGACGGAGCGCTCTCGGTGCCGTGGAGCGAGGTGTCGGTCAGCCGGCAGCTCTATCGCACGGGTGAGAGCGAGTACCTGCTGAACGGGACCGTCTCGCGCCTGCGCGACATCCTCGACCTCTTCGCCGGCACCGGCGCCAACCCCCGCGCGTACTCGGTGATGGACCAGGACAAGCTCAACCACGTCCTGGTCGCCAAGCCGCACGAGCGTCGCGTCTTCATCGAAGAGGCGGCGGGCATCGCGCGCTACAAGCAGCAGCGCAACGAGACGCAGGGCAAGCTCGAGCAGGCGCGCCAGAACCTCGTCCGCGTGCGCGACGTCATGGACGAGGTGCGCCGCCAGCTGAACTCCCTCGAGCGCCAGGCGAAGAAGGCGCAGCAGTACAAGACGCTCCAGAACGAGCGGCGCGACCTGGCGCTGGCCCTCGTGGCGGCGGACTACGCGGCGCTGACCGCCCAGGCGGCGCAGCTCGCGACCGAGCTCGAGGGGCTGCGCGAGACGGAGCAGGCGCAGCGCACGCGCGTGACGGCGCTGGCCGCGCGGGAGGCGCGGCAGCGCGAGGTCATCCAGGCCAGTGACCACGCGCTGTCCGACCTGCGCCAGCGCGTGCAGAAGGTGCAGGGCGAGCTCGAGCGACTGCTCGAGCGGCGCGAGCAGATGGGCGTGCAGGTGCGCGAGCTCGGCGAGGAGTCGGTGCGGCTCGACGAGGAGATGCGCGCCGCCGGCGAGCGCCTGGACTCGATCGTGGGCGAGCGGGAGACGGCCCGGACGGCGCTGGGCGAGGCCGAGCGGCTCTCGGCCGAGCGGGCCGCCGTCGCGCGCGTGCTCGAGGCGACGGTGGCGCATCACCGCGCGGCGCTCGGCGGCGACCGCGACCGGCTCGAAGCGCTGCGGCTCGAGCAGGTGAGGATCGCAGGCGAGCGCGTGGACCTCATGCGCCAGGCCGGCGAGCTGCGCGAGCGGCGCGTGCAGCTGGCGCGCCGGGTCGAGCGCCTGGCGCAGGAGCGCGCGGCGGCCGAGGCCGAGGCGCTGCAGCTGAGCGCGGAGCGCGCGACCGTCGAGGCCGCGCACGGTCGGGCGATGGCCGCGCTGTCCTCGCTCGGCGCCGAGCGCGAACGGCTCCAGAACGCGCTCGCGGTACGCGAAGGCGAGTTGGCCACCGCCGAGGCCGCGCTCGCCGACACCCGCCTCGGGTACGTGTCCAAGAGCTCACAGCTCGAGGCGCTGCGCGCGCTCGAGACCGCACGCGAGGGCTACGGCGCGGGCGTGCGCGCGATCTTCGACGCCGGCGCCAGCTTGGCCGGCGTGCGCGGCACGGTCGCCGACCTGCTCGAGGTCCCGCCGGGCCTCGAGCGCGCGGTGGAGGCCGTGCTCGGCGAGTGCCTGCAGTGGGTGGTGGTGGACCGCTTCGAGCACGCGCGCGCCGCGGTCGAGTACCTCGCGAACCGACGCGCCGGCGCCGCGACGTTCGTCCCGCTCGAGCACCTCCACGATGGGGTATCGCGAGGCGCCCCCTCCATGTCCCCCCACGACGAAGCGGCGAATTCCGGTCTCACGTGGGTCGCGAAGGCGATCGGCGGGTCGGTGCCGAGCCTCGTCCACCATCTCCTCGGCCACGTGGCCGTGGTCGATCACCTCGACGCGGCCGAGGCGCTCTGGCGGCGCAACGGTGTGGTGGCGACCTACGTCACGCCGGCGGGCGAGGTGCTCTCCCCGGCCGGCCGGCTCCGTGGCGGCGCCCCCGCCTCCGACGAGGGCGCGGGCGAGCACTCACTGCTCGCGCGCAAGCGCCACCTGCGCGAGCTGGAGGAGGCAGTGGCGCGGCTCATCGCCGACGTCGAGACGCGCCAGGCCGCGGCGGCGGCGCTCTCCGCCGAGCTCACGACGCTGCGCGCGCGCCTGGGCAGCCTCGACCACGACCTGCAGGCGCGCCAGGCCGAGCGCGTCGGCAGCGAGAAGGACATCGAGCAGGCGGTCCGAGAGCACGAGCGCGTGCACCGTCACCTCGAGACGCTCGGCAGCGAGATCCGCCAGGTCGAGTCGGAAGCGCAGGAGACGGTGGCGCTGCTGGAGCGGCTCGAGCAGCACGTGGAGGCGGCCCGCGAGGCCGAGGCGCGGCAGGAGGCGGCGATGGCCGCCGCCCGCGCCGCCATTGACACCGCACAGGCGCGCGAGACCGAGCTGGTCGCCGAGCTGAGCGCGTGCCGCGTGGACGCGGCCTCCGTGGCCGAGCGTGCGGAGGCGCTCACCCGCGAGCTGGCCCGGCTGGACGAGATGGAGGCGGACGTCACCGAGCGCGTGGGGCAGGCGCAGCAGCGGCAGGCGCAGCTCGGCGAGCGGCGCCAGTGGCTGGCCGAGGAGCGCGAGCGCACCGACGCGAGCGCGCGCGACGTCGCCGTCGAGCGCGACCGGCTGGAGGCCGAGGCGCGCGGCGCCGGACAGGGCCACCAGACGCTGCTCGACGAGCTGACGACGATCGAGGCCGAGCTGCGTGGCGTGCAGGCAGAGCTGTCGCGTGCGGTCGCCGCCATCCATGACGTCGAGCTCCGGGCCACGGAAGGCCGCGTGCGCCGCGAGGAGCTGGGGCAGGACGCCTGGCGCACCTACGGCGTCGACGCGGCGGCGCTGCTGGCGCTCCACGAGGCGGCGCGCGACCTCGCGTCCGCCCGAGATCGCGTCGGCGAGCTGGACGCCAAGCTGGCCGCCATCGGTCCCGTGAACCTCGTGGCCGACGAGGAGTACCGCGAGCTCGACGAGCGCCTCACGTTCTTGCGGACGCAGTACGACGACCTCACGGCGTCGATCAAGGACCTGGAAAAAGCGCTGCGCGGCATGACGCGCACGGCCCAGGACCGATTCGCCTCCGCGTTCGCGGAGATCAACCGCCACTTCGGCGAGATCTTCCAGCGCCTCTTCGAGGGCGGCCGCGCCGAGCTGCGGCTGGTCGAGGCCGAGGAGGGCGGCGACCCGCTCGACACGGGCGTCGAGCTCATGGCGCAGCCGCGCGGCAAGCGCCTGCAGGCGGTGTCGCTGATGTCCGGCGGCGAGCGCGCGCTGACGGGACTGGCGCTGCTCTTCGCGATCTTCTACTTCCGTCCGAGCCCGTTCTGCGTGCTCGACGAGGTGGACGCGCCGCTCGACGACGCCAACATCCACCGCTTCCTGCGCGTGCTGCGCGAACTGACGAGCCAGACGCAGTTCCTCGTCATCACGCACAACCGCAAGACGATGGAGGCGGCCGACATCCTCTATGGCGTCACCATGGAGGAGCCCGGGCTCTCGAAGCTCGTCTCCGTGAACCTCGCCGCGGCCGGCGCGCACGCCGGGTAGGGTGAAAAGCTCGGGCGCATAGGCTAGACTCGTCTTGCAGCATGGCCTCCGTCGGCGACTATCTCCGCGATCTCCGTGACCGCCGCGGGATCTCGCTCGAGGAGATCTCCCGCGTCACCCGCGTCGCGTCCGGCTACCTCGAGGCCCTGGAGTCCGACCGCTTCTCCGCGCTGCCCCCGCCCGTGTTCACGCGCGGCTTCATCCGCGCCTATTGCCAGGCGCTCGGCGAGTCGCCCGACGAGGCGCTGGCGCGCTACGACGGCCGCGAGGGTGGCGCACCCCCGCCGCCGCGTCCCACCGCCCCTGCCGGCACGACGCCGGCGGCCAAGGGCGAGCCGCCCAGCCGCAGCGCCGTGCTCGTCAGCTTCGTGCTGCTGGTGATCCTCGGGATGGCGCTGTTCGCGGTGGCGCTGATGACGCAGCCGGCTCGCGAGGACCGCGTGGAGCGGCGCATGCCGAGCGCGAGCGAACGGGCGGCGTCCCCTCCACCCACGCCGACGTCCCCATCGGCGTCGGCGCCGCCCTCGACCGCGAGGGTGCCGGCGGTGTCGTCCACCGCTCCGGGCCCCGGTGTCGTCCGGCCGACGCCGGCGGCGCCGCCGGTCCCCGCCGTGACCGCCGAGGCCGCGCGCGCGTCGTCGCCGCCGCCCTGGCTGGGCGACGTGCAGGCGGCGACCGGGGGCGTGGCGTCGCCCTATCGCCTGGTCGCGCGCGTGTCAGAGCCGACATGGATCCGCGTGCGGACCGAGGACGGGAGCAGCACGGAGGAGACGGTGCCCGCGGGCCAGATCCGCGAGTGGGTCTCGAACCGCCCGTTCGTCCTCACGCTCGGCAACGCCGGCGGGGTCACGCTGGAGCTGAACGGGCGGACGCTGCCGCCGCTCGGCCCCAGCGGAACCGTCATCAGCCGCATCGTCCTTCCTCCGCAATAACGCTCGTCCTGATCTACACTTGCACCCATGTCCCTGTTTTCGGGTCTCAAGGAGCGCCTGCGTGACGGGCTGAAGCGCTCCCAGGAATACCTCGCCACCGGTCTCGCCACCGTGCTCGAGGCCGACCGCCCGATCGACGACACGCTCTACGAGGAGCTCGAGGAGCTCCTGATCGCGGCCGACCTCGGCGCCGCCATCGCCGCCGACTTCACGAACCGCGCACGCGAGGAGGTCATGTTCGGGACCGTCACGCGCGCCGATCAGCTCCGGCCGTTGTTCCGGCGCTTCCTGGTGGACGCGTTGAAGCCCGCCGCCCAGCCGCTCAACCTCGACGCGCGGCCGAGCGTGCTGCTCATGCTCGGCGTCAACGGCGCGGGCAAGACGACCACGGCCGCCAAGCTCGCCGCCTCCCTGAAAGGCGACGGCCGGCAGGTGCTGCTCGCCGCGGCGGACACCTTTCGCGCGGCGGCGATCGAGCAGCTCGAGACGTGGGGGACGCGCATCGGCGTGGACGTCATCCGCCAGGCCGCCGGCTCCGACCCGGCCGCCGTCGTCTTCGACGCGGTGAAGGCGGCGCTGGCAAGGCGCGCGGACGTGCTCGTGGTGGACACGGCGGGTCGATTGCACACCAAGAGCAACCTCATGGACGAGCTGGCCAAGCTCAGGCGCGTGATCGAACGCCAGTGCCCCGGCGGCCCGCACGAGTCGCTGATGGTGCTGGACGCGCCCACCGGTCAGAACGGGTTCGCGCAGGCGCAGATGTTCCACGAGGCGATCGGGCTGAGCGGCGTGTGCCTCACCAAGCTCGACGGCACCGCCAAGGGCGGCATCGTGGTCCGCATCGTCCGCGAGCTGAAGCTGCCCATCAAGCTCGTCGGCGTGGGCGAGCGCGTCGAGGATCTCAAGGCCTTCGACGCCGACGCCTTCGTTGACGCGCTGGTGCCCGCGGATCCCGCGGGAGGGCCACGCGAATGACGCCGGAGGCGCTCATGCGGCGCGCGCTCGAGCTGGCCGAGCGCGGGCGCGGGCTGACGTCGCCCAATCCGATGGTCGGCGCCGTCGTCGCGCGCAACGGCGAGATCGTGGGGGAGGGCTCCAGCGTGACGTAGAGCGTGGCCCTCGAGGCGGCGGGCGGCCGCGCGCGCGGCGCCACGCTCTACGTCACGCTGGAGCCGTGCAACCACGCGGGTCGTACGCCACCGTGCGTGCCGGCGATCTTCGCGGCCGGCATCACGCGCGTGGTGGCCGCGGCGGCGGATCCCAACCCGTTCGTCCCGGGCGGCGGCGTAGCGGCCCTGCGGGAGCAGGGCGTCGCCGTCGTGACCGGCGTGCTCGGCGCGGAGGCCGCCGCCCAGAACCGCGTCTTCTTCACGGCCATGCGCGAGCGCCGGCCGCACGTGACGCTCAAGGCGGGGATGAGCGCCGACGGCAAGATCGCCGACGTGCACGGCGCCGCGCGCTGGGTCACCGGCGAGGCCGCGCGCGCCGAGGCGCACCGGCAGCGCAGCGAGGCCGACGCGCTCGTGGTCGGCGTCACCACGGTGCTGCGCGACGACCCGGCGCTGACGGTGCGGCTGGACCGGCCGTGGCCGCGCGAGCCGTGGCGCGTGGTCCTCGACACCGAGGCGCGCACCCCCTCCGGCGCCCAGGTGATCGCCGGCGCCACGCCGTCGCGCGCGCTCATCGCCGTGGGCGAGCCGGCGCCGGCCGCGCGCGTCACGGCGCTGCAGTCGGCGGGCGCGACCGTGCTCCGCTGCCCGGTCCGCGCCGGCCGCGTCGCCGTCGACGCGATCCTGGCCGCGCTGTTCGAGCGGGAGGTCCGCGCCGTGCTGGTGGAGGGCGGCGGCGAGGTGCACGCGTCGTTCCTCGAGGCGGGCGTGGTCGATCGCGTGGCGCTGTTCGTCGCGCCGCTGCTGCTCGGCGGCCGGACGGCGCCGCCGGTCGTCGGCGGCCCCGGGCGCGAGCTGAAGTCCGCGATCCGTCTGGGACCGATGACCGCGCGCGCCGTCGGAGACGACCTCCTGATCGAGGCCGACGTGCTTCGCGACACCGACGGTTCTCTGCCCGACCGCCGCGGCGGCGGCGCCGGCGGCACATAAGAATGTTCACCGGGATCATCGAGGAGGTCGGCACGGTGCGCGCCGTCGCGCGCCGGGGCGACGTGACGCGGCTCGAGGTCGCCGCCGCGCTCACGCTCGAGGGCAGCGACCGCGGCGCCAGCGTCGCGGTCAGCGGTGTCTGCCTTACCGTGATCGGGCGCGCGCCCGACGGCCTCGCCTTCGAGATGGGCCCGGAGACGCTCGCGAGGACTGCGCTCGGTGCGTTGCGTCCGGGCGCCGCCGTCAACCTCGAGCGTCCGCTGCGCTTCGGTGGCTCGCTGGGGGGGCATCTGGTTCTCGGCCACGTGGACGGGACGGGCACGGTAGAGGCGGTGACGCGTGTAGAATCGACGGCACGGGTGAGGATCGCTTTCCGCGACCGGGGGCTGGCGCCGCTGCTGATCCCCCAGGGCTCGGTGGCCGTGGACGGTGTGAGCCTGACGGTGGCGTCGCTCGACGAGGCCGCCTTCGAGGTGATGCTGATCCCGCACACGCTGGCGGTCACGACGCTCGGCCGGCTGGCGGCGGGACGGGCGGTCAACATCGAGACGGACGTGATCGGCAAGTACGTGCAGCGGTCGCTCGCGGTGAAGGGGGCATGATGAGCGGCTTCGCGACCATCGACGAGGCGATCGAGGAGATCCGGCACGGCCGCATCCTGGTCGTCGTCGACGACGAGGACCGGGAGAACGAGGGCGACCTCGTCATGGCCGCCGACAAGATCACCCCCGAGGGCGTCAACTTCATGGTCACGCACGCGCGCGGGCTCATGTGCGTGCCGATGCTGGGCGAGCGGCTGGACGAGCTCAAGCTCGGCATGATGGTGGCCGAGAACACCGCGCCGATGGGCACCGCCTTCACGATCAGCGTGGACGCGCGGCGCGGCATCACCACCGGTATCTCCGCCTACGACCGGGCCGTCACCATCCGCGCGCTCGTCGATCCGCAGATGACCTCGGCCGATCTCGTCACGCCCGGACACATGTTCCCGCTGCGCGCGATGGAGGGCGGCGTGCTGCGCCGCGCCGGGCACACGGAGGCGGCGGTGGACCTCGCGCGGATGGCGGGCTGCTATCCCGCCGGCGTGATCTGCGAGGTGCTCGACGAGACCGGCGGCATGGCCCGGCTGGCCAAGCTGAGCGATCTTGCGCGGCGGCACGGACTCAAGCTCATCACCATCAAGGACCTCATCGAGTACCGCACGCAGAAGGAGAAGCTGGTGCGGCGGGTCGCGACCTCGCGGCTGCCGACCGACTACGGCGAGTTCACCGCGATCGCCTACGAGGCGACGGTCTACAGCCGGGTCCATTTCGCCATCGTGATGGGCAACGTGGCCGGCGACGACCCGGTGCTCGTGCGCATGCACTCCGAGTGCCTCACCGGCGACGTGTTCCACTCGATCCGCTGCGACTGCGGGCCGCAGCTCAACATGGCGATGGCGATGGTCCAGAAGGAGGGGCGCGGCGTGGTCGTGTACCTCCGGCAGGAGGGCCGCGGCATCGGCCTGCACAACAAGGTGCGCGCCTACGGGCTTCAAGATTTGGGCATGGACACGGTGGAGGCCAACGCGGCGCTCGGCTTCAAGGCCGACATGCGCGACTACGGCATCGGCGCCCAGATCCTCGTGGATCTCGGGCTGAAGAACCTGCGCCTGCTGACGAACAATCCGGCCAAGCGGGCCGGCCTCGAGGGCTACGGCCTCACGGTGGTCGAGCGCGTACCGATCGAGGTGCCCGCGAACCCCGAGAACCGCAAGTACCTCAGCACCAAGCGCGACAAGCTGGGTCACCTCCTGTCCTCGCTGCCGGACTAAGTGGGGGCCCCGACATGGCCCCCGCACCCCCAACGCTCGGCAGCGCCCCGGCAAAGCCGTGGCGCTCCTCGGTCCCGCGCTTCGTGCGCGCCCGATTGAGTGGGGGCCCCGACATGGCCCCCGCACCCCCACACGCTCGTCGCGCCCCGGCGCAGCCGTGGCGCTCCTCGACGATGCGATTCGTTCACGCCGTCTGACATGGCCGGCCGCGCGCCGTCACCCCGCCGGCGGACGCGGTCGCGCCCCGGCCTCAGATTCGCCGTCGTCGCCGCGCGCTTCAACGAGCCGATCACCAAGCGGCTGCTCGACGGCGCGCTGCACGCCCTCGACGCCTCCGGCGTCGCCGCGCGCGATCTCGAGGTGCACTGGGTGCCCGGCGCCTTCGAGCTGCCGCAGGCGGCGCTGTACCTGGCGCGCACGCGCCGTTTCGCCGCCATCGTCTGCGTCGGGTGCGTGATTCGCGGCCAGACGCCGCACTTCGACTTCGTGGCGGGCCAGGCCGCAGCGGGGATCCAGCGCGTCGGCCTCGAGACGGGCGTGCCGACGACGTTCGGCGTGGTCACCGCGCTCACGGAGGCGCAAGCGTGGGAGCGCGCGGGTGGTGAAGTCGGCAACCGCGGCGCCGAGGCGGCGGAGGCCGCGCTCGAAATGGTCTCGTTCGTACAGCGGGTGAGGGGCCATGGGAAAACGGCGCAAGGCTAGGGAGGTCGCCCTGCAATTCCTCTATCAGCTCGACCAGACGGGCGCCGACGATCCCACGCCCTTCGAGGACGACTTCTGGGGC
>Ga0137386_10000651_pt1 | contig 20191 bp, 17 predicted proteins | sample SagtaG_4_FD_104910 | JGI IMG/M metagenome (GOLD analysis project Ga0137386, IMG submission 104910) | Vadose zone soil microbial communities from Sagehorn Ranch, Mendocino, California, USA - Sage2_R_100_16 metaG | ecosystem: Environmental > Terrestrial > Soil > Vadose zone | place: USA... | reverse complement strand
TGTAATCTCTCCTTCTCGTTGTAGAATTGGTCCTGGTGTATGTTCTACAACGTGTTAGAGAGGTCTCTTTCACTACGATTCAGGCGTTGTGGAGAGGGTTTCTTGCCGGTACAGATTTGATGCTTTCTGCTGTGAGTTGATGGTTCAGGTGTCTCTTCAAGAACATCCACTTACGCTCATCCACCCGTTCGAGTGGTGCGTATTTTGAAGATGCTGCCAAAAATGAGAGCGCAAAACTCGCCGCAGAAAATTTTGTAGGGGGAAATGACAAAAAATGACGGAACCATCCAACATTGTTCCCTTTCCTCAGCTTGGCAATGAGGAGTGGATCGAAAGCTACCACCAGGCATGTCTCACAAAACTCGACGAAGCAACGATTGATGCATATCTGCGCATCTTGCATCAGTTCACTGAGTGGGTCGCCAAACGCCCAGGACATGGGAAATACTTTCAACCCAACCAGCTTACGATGACGGTCGTAGAAGGATATCTGTCGCGGCTCAAAGAACAAGGATATAGCGTGAGTCATCGCACCCGTGTCAAGTCCGTCATCAAACACTTTGGTCAGTGGTTGATTGACGAAAAGGAAGCCTTGAAACGAAATCCGACCAGTGGGATCGAGATTAAGGCACAGCAACAACTTGCTCCTCGCGTCCTTGAACCAGATCAACGGTTTGTCCTGTGCAATCTGGTCGAGAAGGCTGATGACCTGCGCGGAAAAGCGCTCTTTGCGTTGGGATACTGGGCAGGGTGTCGCGTGAGTGATGTCGCCCATCTACTGATAGAGCATACCCATGTGGGTCCGAAAATCGGCTGGGTGCATGTTGGCCATAAAGGGGAGAAGTTCCGTGATATTGATCTGTTGAACGAAGTGCGCCGCCCCCTCTACGACTACATTCGGCGTGGTGGACGTGACAAGGAGAGTCCTTACGTCTTTACTTCTCAACGAAGTTCACACTTCACAGAAGATGGCATTCACCACTGGTTTCGTACCCTCAAACGACAAGCCAACCAAGAAGAGTGGAAACTCATCGCAGATCTCAGCTTCCACGACTTGCGGCATGATTTTGCGCACCGTGCTCGTGATGCAGGATGGACTCTTGAAGAGATCGCCTACTACCTCGGACACGTTACGATGAAAGGAACCCCAGCGATACAAACGACGGTACGGTATACACAGGTCAGTCGCGCACATGTCAAAGAGAAATTAAAACTCCTCAGAGGATAGGGATGTTTTTGGCCGTGATGGATGGGATCATCCATCACGGCCAAAAACAAGGGACACATTGGTAATCAATGACATAGCAGGAACGAGGACCAGATTTCACTCTAGTAGGCCCTGCGTTAAGGAAGAAGCCTTGCAGCCGCAAAGTAGATAAGTGCGGCACAGTTTTGTGAGACATGATGGGTCTAGGCGATTGTGATGAGTGACAAAGGGATACGTTGAGTCAGATCTAACGTGAAGCGCCCGTAGGGGTTGACATACTGGTAAAACAGTAGCGTTAATCCGCGCCAGTCTTCAGCTTCATGGAAGCTTTCCATTTCTCCTCAGTCTGGACATCTTGTAACATTAGCGTATTGACCAGGGCGCGGCTGACCTGGATCAGCAGGTAGCGATCTCCGCCTTATGGCGAAGAGCATCCCCACCATCATTCCTGCCAGACATGCAAATTGGAAATTGTTCAAAAACTCACCTCAAAATCTCTTGACAAATGCAAATAAATATGGTTTACTCGTGTTAGTAACTCGTGTTAGTAGGCGCGCCTCTGTTTGTAGGAGGAATACACCGTGACCCGTCAACCACGTAAACGACCACCTACGATGTCCGATATCGCTCGCCTGGCGGGAGTTTCCCGGACAAGCGTTTCTTTCGTGCTCAATAATCACACCTCTTCAGCTAGCATTCCTGCCGAAACGAAGGAGCGCATCCTGGAGGCGGCGAAGAAACTTTCTTACCGCCCGAATCTGGCTGCACAAGTGTTACACACCAATCAAACCCATACGATTGGCTTTATCACTGATGAAATCGTTACCACCCCATACGCAGTGAATATTATTCGCGGGGCGCAAGATGCTGCATGGGCCCAAGGGAAACTGCTGCTGATCGTCAACACCGATTCGAATCCGACTATGATAGAAACGGCGGTTGAAATGATGCTTGGGCGTCAGGTCGAGGGCATTATCTATGCTGCCATGTACCATCATAAAGTCGCATTACCCGCCAACATATATGAGGGGTCTGCTGTCCTGCTCGATTGCTTTAGTGACGATCACTCTTTACCTTCGGTCGTGCCGGATGAGGTACAGGGAGGGCGAACGGCAACCGAGGTGCTCCTGAACAAAGGACACCGCCGCATTGGCTTTATCAACACTGTTGATCGTACTCCCGCCGCCACAGGACGCCTAGAGGGATATAAGCAAGCGTTGCAAGCCTACGATATCCCTTTCGATGAGAATCTCGTGCGTTCCCACGCCGGTGAATCCAGAGGTGGGTACCAAGGGACGCAGGAATTACTGCAAGTGCGTGACCCGCCAACCGCCATCTTCTGTTTTAAGGATGGTATGGCGATGGGCATCTATGATGCCCTGCGTACTCTGGGCCTTTCCATTCCCAATGATGTCGCCGTCATGGGGTTTGACAACCAGGAACTGATTGCGGCCCAGCTCTCGCCCCCACTTTCTACGATACAACTGCCCCATTATGAAATGGGCATGTGGGCGGTCGAGTTTTTACTTGAGCATAACGATGAATCTCTGCCGCCAGTTCAGCACGTCATTGAGTGTCCGTATATCGAACGACAATCAGTTTAGCTGTTGAGCGGTATTTCCGAAGGAGGTGAGATCTATGGAATAACTTGCCCATGAGAAAGTCAGAGCGTTACCTGACGGATCAACGGCGCCCTTCCCCCACACGCTGCATACTTCACAGATGATTGAGGGGTTCCTCAATATTTGGTACCCGTAGTTCCTTGTGTACTTTTTCAGGAGTTGCTGGAATTCCTCCTCGCAATCCTCTAGCCGACTTGCACGAGTTCTTTATTGTTTCAGTATTTCTTTGATATTTCAGGGAGGAAAATCGTGAAATCCAAATTGTATGCCCTGGGTGCCTTGCTTGTTATGTTGATGGGGCTACTGGCGGCATGTGGAGGGAGTTCCTCGACAACAACCGCTGGCGGCAAAACAGTCATTACTTTGTGGACACACTCTGCTGGCAACGCATCGGAGATGAGCACACTCAACAAAGAAGTGACCAGCTTCAATGGCTCGCACAGTCAGTACCAGATTCAGATCCAATCGTTCCCACAGGCTTCCTACAACGACTCGGTCTCGGCTGCTGCATTATCCCATAAACTGCCCTGCATCCTAGACATGGATAACCCGACCGTCGCCAACTTCGCCTGGTCGAGGTATGTCCAGGCCCTTCCGGTCACCGATTCCGATGTGCAACAGATGGGTCTCTTGCAGTCAGCTATTGGGCGCTACCAGGGGAAGATTTACGCGCTGGGCCAGTTTGACGTCGCCTTGACCATGTTTGCGCGCAAATCGATCCTCCAAAAGTACAACATTCGCATCCCTACGCTGGACCAGCCCTGGACAGCGAATGAGTTCAATGACATGCTCAGTAAGCTCAAATCCAGTGGAGCGTTTCAGTTTCCCTTTGATTTGAACCCACAGTATGGCGGTGAATGGTTGCCGTACGCGTACTCGCCTATGCTCCAAAGCTTTGGCGGCGATTTGATCGATCGCAAGAGCCTCACCTCAGCCGATGGCACCCTCAACGGTCCAGCAGCAGCCAAATGGGGCCAGTGGTTCCAAGGGCTGTTCAAGAACGGCTACGCGAACCCCAAACCGTCTTCCGACCAGGGATTTTTGCAAGGGAAGGTGGCCCTCTGGTATACGGGGAGCTGGGCAACGGATGATGTCGTCAAGAAGTATGGCAAAGATGCGCTCTTCCTGCCCTCAGTCAACTTCGGCACTGGCCCGAAAATCGGCGGAGGGTCCTGGGAGTGGGGGATCAGTGCGACCTGCCCGCAGCAGGCATCGCAAGGAGCCTCGCAGTTCATCAAATTCCTCATGCAACCGGCGAACATTGCCTTGCTCAACAACGCGACCGGGCTTATTCCCACGACCCCGGCTGCCACTAGCCTGGTGCCGCGCTATGCCACAGGCAGCCCCTATCGCATCCTTTTTGACATGTTACAGCGCTTCACGGTCATGCGCCCGCCAACTCCGGCGTATCCAACGATCTCTAGTTCGTTTCAAAAAGCTGCACAGGGGATCATCCAGGGATCAGATGTGCAGACCAACCTGGACAACGCGGTGAATGCCATTGACCAGGATATCCAGCAGCACAACAATTACCAACAGTAGAAGGAAAGCGACTGATCGCACTGGAGAGTGGAGGAGAGCTCTCCTCCACTCTCCAGGATCCGACTACACAGAAAGGGAGGGAGATGTCATGTCCGTCATAACTGGCGCTACAAAGCAAGTACAAGTAATCCGTCCTCAACAACGTAAACACCTGCGTGGCAATCTCGTCACGGCTCTGATCCTGGGTGGCCCGGCTTTTCTGCTGCTGCTGGTCTTCCTGATCGGCCCCTTCTTCATGGGGGTCGCCTTTAGCTTTACCGATGAACGGCTCGTCTCACCGGTACCCGCCCAATTTATCGGTACGAAAAATTATTCCCAGATGCTCCAGGTATCCATCCTGACGTTGGACCCGGTGGTCGATCCGACGACCAACCAACCACGACACGACGCACATGGGAATCTGCTCTACCCGTCGGTGCGCACGTTTACCCAGAATGAGCAGAAGTATCCCCAGTATTTTCAACTGGAACAATGGTTTTCGGTCAACCTGGGGAATCAGCGTTTTGTGGTGCTGGCCCACGATCCGACCTTTCTGCACTCGATCTTCAACAACATCTTCTTCGCGCTGGTGGTGGTTCCGGTACAATCGGGACTGGGATTGCTCCTGGCGCTGCTGGTCAATCAGAAGCTGAAAGGGCGGAACTTTTTCCGAACCATCTATTTTAGTCCGGTCGTCACCTCCATGGTGGTCATCTCGATTGTCTGGACCTTCCTCTACGATAAGAACGTTGGGCTCGTGAACCACATGCTGAAAACAGTCTCCTTCGGTGCTATTGGGCCAGTGAATTGGCTAGGGAGTCCCTCCACGGCCATGTGGGCGATCATTATCATGTCGGTCTGGCAAGGGGTCGGCTTGCAGATGATCCTCTTTCTGGCCGGGCTGCAAGACATACCGGAGCAGTTGTACGAGGCGGCCAGCATTGATGGAGCAAATCCCGTGCAGCAGTTTGCCAATGTGACCCTCCCGGGACTGCGCAATGTCATGGTCTTCGTGTTCATCGCGATTACCATCGCCGCTTTTCAGTTGTTTACGCAGGTGTTCGTCATGACGCAGGGCGGTCCCAATGATGCGACCAGTACGGTGGTGTTTAATATCGTCCAGCGAGGCTTCGTCGCGCAGAATATTGGCTATGCCTCGGCGATGTCCGTCGTCTTCTTCCTGTTCATCCTTGCCATCTCGTTTGTGCAACGGTACGCAACCCGAGAGAAGAAAGGGAAATAACCATGCAACAGCAAGCACTTATCCAAACAAGCGCAGAGCGAACGCAGCGCTCACGGCGTCTGATCAGAATGATCGTGCAGTACGCGGTGAATATCCTGCTGGTCCTCGCCTTTATCTTCCCCCTCTTGTTTATGGCGTCGGCGTCGTTGAAGACGAGTAATGATGTCATCTTCTCCGACATGGAATCCATCAGAGGATTGTTGCCCGTCGGCAGTTTGACCTTGAATAACTACGTGGCGGTCTTTCAACTGAGCCCGTTTCTGCGCTTCTTGTTGAATTCGATCATCGTCTCCAGCATTTCCGTCTTGCTGGGGGTGTTCTTCAATAGCCTGGCTGCCTTCGCCCTCTCCCGGCTGCAATGGAAGGGGCAGAAGCTCGTCCTGACCCTCATTATCGCCACGCTCATCATCCCCTTTGAGACGATTGTCATTCCGCTTTTGCTCCTGGTGAACAACCTCCCCAATATATCCATGAGCGGCGGTCTGGCCTTGACGCAAGGCTGGTTTGATACCTACCAGGTGCAGATTATCCCGTTTATTACGAGCGCCTTCTCCATTTTCCTCTTTTACCAGTTCTTCAAGGGGATCCCCATCGAAATGGATGAAGCGGCACTAGTCGATGGGGCCAGCTACTTCCAGATCTACCGGCAAGTCATCATGCCCAACGCCGGCCCGGTCATCGCGACCGTGGCCATCTTCACCTTTTTGGGGAGCTGGAATTCCTTTCTGTGGCCCAACATGGTCATTCAATCCGAAAGTGTCCGCCCGGTGATGGTTGGGATGAACTACTTTTTCCAGCAGAACACGCAATGGGGTGTGGTGATGGCCTATGCGACCATGGTCACGTTGCCGGTTCTGGCCATCTTTCTGGCCTTTCAGAAAGCCTTCGTTACCAGTCTCGCTGGAAGCTCTGTCAAAGGCTAAGGTGACACATGAGAGAGTGTGAATTGCACTTTGGATAGATTCTAGACGAGGAAGGATAACGTGAGTAATAGTGTAGCGAGTGCGCTCGTGCAGCGCAAGAGGCTGGTGGGCGATCCCCATCGGCCTCACTACCATTTCTTGCCGCCAGCAAACTGGATGAACGATCCCAACGGCTTACTCCAATGGAAAGGGCAGTATCACCTCTTCTACCAATACAATCCGCACGGTCCCTTCCATGCGCACATTCACTGGGGGCACGCCGTCAGCGCCGACCTGGTGCATTGGACCGACCTGCCAATCGCCCTGACACCAACTGCTGAGAGGGCCGATGCTCACGGGTGCTGGTCCGGGTGCGCCATCGACCATAACGGTACTCCGACGCTGCTGTATAGCGGGCTACATCCCCAGGTCGTGTGCATGGCTAGCAGCGACGATGATCTGCTTACCTGGCACTATTACCAGGGCAATCCGGTCATTGCAGGCCCTCCGGCCGAATTACAGGCTGAGACAGAAGGCCATTTCCGGGACCCTTTTGTCTGGAAGGAGGGAGAGTATTGGTATCTGCTGATGGGCTCCATGAGAAAGGGAGTTGGCGGGTTGATTCTGCTCTATCGCTCCCATGACCTGGCGACATGGGAATATCTCCATCCCCTACTTGCGGGGGATGCCAGGACATCTGAGCCAGTCTGGACGGGGGTAATGTGGGAATGTCCGAATTTGCTCACCTTTGGCGACCTGCGAGTCCTCCTCTTTTCAGTTCAAGCTGCCGACAACGTTCTCCTTTACCCGCTGTACGTTTGCGGCGCTTTTCAGGATGAACAGTTTCTTCCCCAAACGCAAGGGGTTCTGGTACACGGAGGCTACTTTTATGCGCCTCAGGTGTTGCGCGATGACCAGGGTCGCTACATCATGTGGGGGTGGCTGATAGAAGGCCGGAGAACATCCCTCATTCAAGAGGCGGGTTGGGCCGGCGTAATGTCGTTACCTATCATTGTAGCACCCCTGTCTGGAAGCCGACTGAGCTTCAAACCGGCTCCTGAGCTGACAACGCTACGGGAAAAACACTGGCATTATGAGGGGCTTGAACTGAGCGAGGGAATGAACGTCCTGCTAGAGGACATCCGGGATGACCGTCTCGAAATGCTGGCACAATTCGAAGTGGGTCAGAACTGCGAGTTTGGCTTGAAAGTGCGCTGTTCTCCAGATGACCAGGAACAAACACGCCTTGTGTACCAGTCAAAGTCGCAGCAAGTTTCCATCGAGCGCGAGCAATCGAGCGTGAATCCCGAAGTAGATCGAGAAAATTGCGCTGTCTTGGTAGAAGCTGATCCAGGTGAGGTACTCAAGCTTCACATCTTTCTTGATCGTTCGGTGGTAGAGATGTTTGTCAACGGTCGCTGCTTCCTGGCGAGCCGTATTTACCCGGAGCGCCCTGATAGCCTGGGACTCGAGCTGTTTGCCCGCAAAGGGAGAGTAGGTGTTAAGTCACTCGACATCTGGCACCTGGCGTCAATCTGGAACATATGAACTGACACCGCGTTGGATGATAGGGGCCGCCAGGATGGAGGTAATAGGTCGCAAGCGAGCAAGGCGGTGGAGTGTCTTAGTCAGAGAATTGGTACTGCAATCCGAGTGTATCTACAGGTCCGGTAAATCCGGGTCCTCCAGCAGCTACGTACCCATAACTGGCACCAGACACATCAGGGCTCACCCAGAAAGAATAGAGTTGTCCGTTAGTCAGGTCAAACTTGAACTTCACCGGTTTGTCTATGAGGGAAGATACGTCCTCCACATTTTGCCAGGTGATCATCTGCATCGTCTTATTGGTACAAATGGAATTGCAGTTATTACTGGAAAAGGGGACAATGACCTGATCAGTATGGTCAAGAATCTCCACACGCAGTTCGCCGTCCTTTGTATTGGTATTGACAAACAAGTACTTTCCTTTGAACGTTACCAGACGGGTCGTTAATGAACCGGGTGAAGTGCCGGCATCCATGGAGGCAAAGCCGTCACGACGAAGCAGAGCTAAACCTGTACTGCCGCCCGCGTACATATGTCCACCAAGTTTGGGTGAAAGGCCGGACCATGCACCGAAATAGAAATAGAGCTCATCCCCAACAATCAGGCATGAGCCGCCAGCTGAGTGCAGATACGCACGATTCCACGTCCCTTCCTTCTGGGAAGACGCAATAAAGGGGTGACGGTTGGTTCGATCCCAGTGGAAGCCATCTCGACTGAATCCGACCATTATCTCGGTGATTTTTGGAAAACCCCCTTTTTCACAAACCGGATTAGGCGGTCCCTGAAGAATTTGGAAGAGACCGAGCATCACACTCTCATAGGCTACGGCAATAACGTTGTACAGCTGAGTCTGGTATCCCATGAGTGGGTGGGGCAGATCCAGTTCATCAGCCCCAATCCAGAAAAACACGTCTTTCTCATCCCACCTGGCGCCCTCGATGAAATCACGATGTTCACGGTAACATCGGAAGCGATAGGTTTGCGGGTCTTGCTGTCCGTGGTATCTGCTATAATGGGAGATGTGCGCATCTTGACCCCTGATACTGTAGACCCACATTTTGCGAAATGGATTATAAAAGAACGTGGTATTATCTCCACATGGTCCAGTTCTGGTCGGCTCACTCCAATGGATCCCGTCCGGTGACGTATAGACTTCGCCTCCCTCCCATTCCGGAGTACGAAAATAGGCAAACATTTTCCATCGCTGCCTGGGGTCTGCAGCATCGTGATCTAACCATACTCCCACACCGTCCCGCTTATGTCCCTCACGTGCCGCGAGCACCCTGTTGGTTCCAGGCTCCACATCCAACATGGGTCTTTCCCAGTGTAGACCGTCCTGACTTATCGCATACCCTATGCCGTCGAACCATCCGGCGTGATACCACATCCTAAACAACTGGTCTTTTGGATCATAAAAAACACCATCATGAAAAGGGCATGCAACAGGACAGATTCCATTGTTCATTTCCAATGAAGTCTCGGGTTTGAGGATGGGGTTATGTTCATACAGACGTGGCGTGTGGAATGAACGATGAAGTGTTGTATGCTCAATGAGAAAATCATCCACGAACAGCTGCCGCCCCACATTGAGAGGAATGACGGATGGTGGATTCTTCAAATAAGGGAGTGAGAGAGGTTCACGAGATGTCTCAGAGAGGTTCTTCGGGGGCCAGTCTTTCGGGAGACAAATTCCATTATAAAGCATTTCCGTCATTGAGGGATACTCATTCCTTCCTTCTTCGTGTTGTGGCATTGTCTCATTATACATCAATCCAAGGAAGGGAGACTACCCATTTGTTCATACGCATAGAAAGTGTTAGAGAGCTGCCCAGATGGGCAGCTCTTTCTCGGGAAGCTGGGACCTCTGACTGAACGCGGCATCCGAGAGATCATTGCCAAGCTTGGCCAGAAAGCCTCGCTCACTTCTCCCCTGGGTCCTCATGATCTCTGCCATACGTTTGCCTGCGTCGCTCCTCGATCCGGCGGCGTATGGGCTGGATCGCCCCCGATGCCGCTCCCAGCGATTCGATCCCCTGCTGGGTCATGCTGATATCGCGACTACGACCATCTACACGCGGGGTTCTGCGGATGACCTTGCTCGCATGATGGGCGTGTCCGAATCACCTTAAGAGCAAACTGTGCCGCACTTATCTACTTTGCGGCTGCAAGGCTTCTTCCTTAACGCAGGGCCTTTAAGCGCGGGAACGCTTGTGTCACCAGCGGGGGGCATCCGTGCCTGTGCCCGTTGCGACGGCTGAGGAGTTGGAGGCGTTCTTCGCGCATCACCCAAGACCGGTCCGGAACCCCTGGCGCCACGTCGAGTAGCTCGGTGTCCAGTCGAGTTCACGCCTGGCTTTGGCATTCGTCGTGCCGCGGATCTGCGTCATCATCGACACGCCAACTTCGCCGATGATCAGGCGACCGAGCCAGACCGGGATATGTCGCGGCGGCTTCGCGCCAACTGCCTGAGCAAGCTCGGGAAGCCAGATGCGGACGGGTGCTGGCTCGTCATCGGCAATGTTGTAGATGCCTGGAGCGCCACGCTGAATCGCCGCCACCGCCGCCGAGGCAGCGTCGTCCACATGGATGAACGACCACACCCCAGCGCCATCGCCGACGATTGGGAACCCGCGTTTGCGTACCGTCGCCACGATATCCCCGTCGGCAGCAAATCCCGTTCCCGGTCCATAGAGATTGCCATAGCGAAGGGCGACTCCTTCGATGCCGTGGGCAGTGCCCATAGCATGCTCGAGGTAGCGGATCGCCTGAAGCGATTGCTGCTGATTCCTCGGCGGGGTCGGGTCGAGCGGATCCTCCTCGGTCGCGAGGCCGGTGCCGGTGCGCGCATAGTTCCAGTTGCCGTAGCTCTGGGCAATGAACCGCCGGGCACCCGCTGCCTGCGCCGCCTCCAGCAGGTAATCGGTCCCTTCGGTCCGCAGGCGGTTCGTCAAGGCAAACTCGTCGTCGAACTGCTTGTAATTCTTCACCCCGGTGAGGGCCGTCAGTTGGTGGATCACGACCTCCGGCTTGGCCTGCGAGAGCGCCTGCAGGACAGCGGAACGGTCGAGCGCATCGGCCACCACCGGCTGCGCGCCAGCCGCGCGCAATGGCTCGACGTTCTTTGGGGAGCGGGTCATCGCGACGACCTCGTAGCCGCTTGCGACCAGCTGCGGTACCAGCCGCTTCCCGACGGCGCCACTGGCGCCAGCAACAAATACCTTCATGGGAGATCTCCTTTTTGCGTGCACATGGATGTGGAGGGAGGGCCAGGAAAATCGATCACGAGGGTTTTCACCGACTGCTTTTGCGCATGGCGTGCCCGACTTTCCTGCCTTCAAAGCTGCCGACCATGTTTAAAACGGGTGGAACGCACTCAATGATCGCTTGTATCCAGAGGGACAAGTGGCATCTGCTATGAGCTATGTTCCCAGTGGACGAAAGCCGAACCACGATTGCCTCATCATAGCAGAGGACAAGCCGAAAATGCAAGCTTTTTTCAGGAGTGTTTCTGCTAAACTAAAAGGGAGCCACTTCCCCCGGTTTTGCTAGCGAGATTTGGGGGCCGGTACCAAATTTGTTGCCAATCACCTGTGGGGGCCAATGGCACATGTGACAAGCAAAAAGGGAGCCACTTCCCACTGTTTTCTGCTATCGTTAGGGTGAGCAAAACGCCCATTTTAGCGATAGGAGAACTGGAGATCATACTTGCTCATGAGGGGGGTACGTATTTTTGCACTCACCCATTGCAGGAAAACAAGCTCATCTAGCGGGCTAGAATGCCGAGTGGGGCTGGTATACTTTCTTCGGCATGACTCCTACGACTCGTGTAGGAGCCAGTCAGATCGAAAGCGAGGAAGCATACCATGCTCATTTTCAACGACGAGCAACGTCTTCGAGCGGGGATCAAGAGCCTCTCGAAACAGTGCCCGTACTGTCGCAAGGCCTTAGCGGCCTACCCCCTCATTCTCTCGGATGATGCTGGCTTCTTTGTCTACCATGCTGCCTGCGCTGCTGCGCTCGCCACCGAGATCCTGGTGGACCTGTATACGTTTTTCCAACCACCGTCACCTTACCATCATCTGTTTGTGCTTGATCCGGCCCAGTCAGCGAACGCTTGCGAAAAGGCGGGGACCTATGCAGTCAACGGATCTGGAAGAGATTAAAGCCGCGCTGTGGGAGCAAGCATATCATCCGTGTACGCGGGTGAGCTGGGGCATGGCGCAAGTGATGGCTGCCAGAAAGAGCAAGGGGCAATTGCTGGTCCAGCTTCGGGGGCGAACGCGCTGGTATCCTGCGGACGCTGTGACCATTGAAAGACCGAAGCTTTGTCCAACCGGAGCCTGCGACCTCGAAGACGGCACGGATCGGGCCGATGGAGATGGATCATGTTGGTGACGAGCGAATGCGTGTGATAAATGCTTCCGTCGCAGGTTCGATCTGGAGGCGTTGGCACCAAGCTCGGAATTCTTCCGTCGTCAACATGAGAGGGATTCCTCACCTATGAGAGTGGGACCTTTTGTGCTACTCCTCGCCAGACGCACTTGTCTGTCCAATGCCCAGAGGGAGGGAAATGGAGATGGGTCAAGTCAAGAAGCTGCCAAGTTTGCAACAGGTCACGACAATAGGCTTCGCTAAAAAAATGCATCGTTTGCCCATCAGACTCTCGATAGAATGCCGGCTCGATTTCTTGGACACGCTCTTTCGGACGGTATTGCATGTCTTCAAGGCTCTGCGTTAAGGAACAAGCCGAATAGCCGCAAAGTAAATAAGTGCGGCACAGTTTCAGGGAAGACGAGGATCGCCGCAACAATCGCTCAGTATACCCGTTTGCTCAAGAACTCTGCGGCGCTGCTGTAACTCCGTTCGTCTGCTCTTGGGCCGTCCCTGTTCCCGATGCTGCCGACGATGCAGGTGAGGGTTCAGCTTCCAGGTCGGCAAAGTAGTCGAGAAAGAGGCGATGAATGAAGCGGTAGCCGCCGCCATCCTTATAGAGCAGGATGCGACGAGCTGCGTCATCCAGGAAACGCACATAATGACGAGGCACCACGCCAAGCTGTCGAAGTTGCAGGCGTAGGAGCACATGGCGCAAGCTCGCCAGCCCTCCCGTGAGCAACGCCGCGAGCAGGAAACCGGTGCATCCGAGGAAAAGCCCGTCGTGCCGTCCGTAGCTCAGCGCGTCGCTCAGCCCGTAGCTCAGCGCGGTGCTCATGCTCACCACCTCGACGTTCGTCCCGTAGTAGAAGAAATTACTGTAGAAGAAGAACCGAGAAATGAATTGGCTGAGCAAACCCACCAGAAAACAGATGATCCCTGTGAGTTCTCCGACGAGGAACGCACTGCGAACCGAGTGTAGGATTCCTTGATTGGGTCTCGTTCGCACATGGTCATCGAGCGTTTCTCGTGATAGTCCGTTCCAGAGGCCAAGCAAGAGCCAGTAGGCACTCCCTAGACTCAGCCCGTAGCTCAGCCCGTAGCTCAGCCCGCACTACAGCCGCACTTCTTTTCGACGAGGGGGAGGCAAGAGAGAAGGATGTGCTCAAGTATTTAACGCAGGGTCAGATACGATTGGAACTGTGCCGCGACTTGCTCTAACCGAGCCGTCGTGAGATGTTCACTGACGCCGAGATATTTGCTGTAATTCTTCTGATGAATCCCTCGCTGCGCATACCAACACCGATTAGGACGCTGATTGTAGCCTCGACGCGCGCTAAAGGAGCCTGCCTGGCCCACAAACCGAAACGACGAAAGCGAGGCCAACCAGGCGAACCATTCCGGGGAATCTGGCACAATGGACAATTCTCCCTCCTCTGGACTGATGAGCACATAGTGCCCCTTCGCTCCATATTCAATCAGCGGGATGAGCCGGCAGCGTTTTTCTGTCGGATGGCACGCCAACGTAGCCACGACTGGCTGGTGAAGGGCTGGGGACGTACCATCTAAGCAGGAAACCAGCGGATGATCTCTGGCGGAGGAGAGTTCAGCTTCCAGAGCCAACAGGCGCTGTTCCACGCGCTGCTCCCGCTCGCTGAGCAGTTGGAGCGTGAGGTCGGTAATCTGGGCTTGCAGGGTTGCCATCTGAGCCTCCATGTGCGTAAGCCTGGCTCTCAGATCGGCGTCGGCAGCAGCCATCGGAGGCTTCTGGCTTTCCGCCTCCGATGGCGTGGGACAGGCAAAGGCAGCAGGCACCGCCGTCTGAAGAAGGCGGTCGTGCAGATTCGCCAGGACAAAGACTTGCTCACTGGTCAAGCATTTGATCCGTGCATCAGACGGATGGGCGTGCAGGGACATCTGGGCTTGAGTCAGCCACTGGCGGAGCGTTTTGGGATCAACAGCGAGCAGCTGACAACATTCAATGAACGACAGACTGGTCATGAAACAGCCTCCTTAATGAGCAACAACGATGAGATCCCTCGTGAGTGAGATCGAGGGAAACTCCAGGGAGATTCCCTGGAATCGGAAACAGCAGAGCAAAGATGATGGTCTGACCGAGCCAAATGACGGTTACCCTGCAGCACAGCGGTGTTTCGTATGAAAATAACTGGCCCGACACTGATGACGGCGCCGCCACCAGGACCAGGAGAGCAGCAGCGTTGGGCTGCGAGGCAGGGGCCAGAGTAGGCAGGCGAGCAAATGACGCACTTCGAGCATGGTGAGAGGAAGCAAGGGGCAGGGGAATGATGTTCCTGCCTGCGGAGAAGACTCCGCAGGCGGCATCCGGGCCGCAGCGCAAATCCCTGCCAGGCAGGCTTGCACGAGCATGACCAGAGTGATGTGTCGATACCAGGCGGTGAAGCTCCGCACTTCGTAATCCTCCAAACCGATCGCTTTGCCGGTCTCGAAACATTCCTCGATTTTCCATCGCTGCCCGATCGCCTGGACCATCTCGACCAGGGTGGTACCCAGTGGCGCAAAGACGAAGTAGTACGCCTTCTCGCTCGGATCGTCAACGCATCGGCGGATCAACAAAAAGTGTCTCCCATCATCTGCACACCGATGCAGCATCGGCATCACGGCCCAATCAAACAGCCGTGGCCCCTTGGTCCCCTGACTCATCGAGAGCCGCTGCCACTCCTCCTCTCGGCAGAAGGATGCTTCGGCCTGGGCCACCGTCATGCGTTTGAGACCCTGCGGGGTCTGGATCTCCACCGGCTCATCACAGGCCACCGCCAGCACAAAGGAGTAGCCGTGTGCTTCCAGCCAGGTGCGCAGCTCTTCATTACCACCATAGACCGTATCGGCCACCACCCAGGCGAACGGGATCTTCGCGAGCCACAGGCGCTCAATCATCTGTCGAGCCTGCTCGCATTTCGTCTGAAAGCGTATGGCCTCAGGAATCCCTGCCTCCTGGCATCGTTTCCGATCCTTGATCCAACGCATGGGCAGATACAATTCGCGATCCAGGAGGGTGTGACCTTTCGGGCTGGCGTAAGCGAGGAACACTCCGACCTGGCAATTTTCCAGGTGGCCGGTCGTGCCGCAATGCTGCCGGGCCACCCCTGCCGACTTTTTGCCTCGCTTGCGAAAACTCGTTTCGTCGATCACCAGGACCGCTTGCGGATCACCCAGGCGCTCCAGAATGTAGGCCCGCAGATCATCGCGCACCAGGTCTGCATCCCAGACCGCGCTGTTGAGCAGGCGTTGCATCCCATCAGGGCGGCTTTCTCCGGCGTGTTCGGCGAGTTGCCACCCGTTTTTCCGTTCGACGGAACTCACGATGCCTTTCAGGTATGCCAGCGCTCGCCGACGAGGTTCCGGACGAGCAAAATGATGGGCAATGCGAGCATGCAGACGTTCGAGTTCTCGTCCCCATTTCCAGACCTCAACAAAGGTCGTTTTGGCTCCGGCTGGGATGATCTGCTGGCGTGGCTTCATGTCTGGCTCCTTTCCCATGAGGCGTTCTTCCCGGTTAGCTTCCTCCCCTCGAGGAGGTCCTCTGGGAAGAAAAGGCAGATGAGGCTGGGGGCAGAGCAACTGTTGCTCAATCAATGCCGGCGCAGAGGGCCCCTCCTCAGAGGTGGGACGCAAGGTCAAGATGGTGAGCGGAGCCACTTTGCTCTTCAGCAGAGCTTGCCTTTTGCTCTTCGGCGAGTATATGCTGATCTCGAACCAGCTTGAGCACAGAGAGGCCGAAACGAAAGGAACGAGGTAACAACATGAAAGCGATCCGTATCCATGGTCGTGGTGGTCCCGAGCACCTCGTGTATGAAGACGTCCCACAACCACATCCAGATCCAGGAGAAGTGCTGGTGCGTGTCTATGCGACGGGTGTCATAGCAACCGAGTTGAAATGGGACGAGACCTATCAGACCCCAGCGGGAGACCCGCGCGCTCTGCCGATTCCCGGACGCGATCTCTCAGGCGTGGTAGAGGAGGTAGGTCCTGGGGTTACTACGCTTGTCAAAGGCTCCGAGGTCTATGCCATGATAGGCTATGGTCGCGATGGGGCCGAGGCAGAATTTACTCTTGCCCTCCCTGATGAGCTTGTCCCCAAACCACGCACGCTCGACTTTGTGCAAGCCGCCGCCGTTCCTTTGACGGCTTTGACGGCCTGGCAGGCCTTCTTTGAGCACGCGAGCCTGGTTGCAGGACAAACCGTCTTAATCCACGGAGCCGCGGGAGGCGTGGGAGTCTTTGCCGTCCAACTGGCTCATTGGGCGGGGGCGCAGGTCATCGCCACCGCCTCCGCACGCAATCGCGACTTCCTCCACGAACTGGGTGCGAACGAGGTCATTGACTATACCACCACGCGCTTCGAGGACGTGGTGCAGGAGGTCGATCTCGTCTTCGATACCGTTGGTGGCGACACCTTGCAGCGCTCCTGGCAGGTGATCAAACCAGGAGGGGTGCTGGTGTCCATTGTCAGTCCACAACCCCCTGCCGATGTGGCAAAGGGGCACGACGCGCGCTTCGCCTGGTTTATCGTCGAACCCAACCGTGAGGAACTGATCCAGATTGGCACCTTGATTGATGCGGGACACCTGCGGCCCATCATCGACACCGTGTTCCCTCTTGCTCAAGCACGCCAGGCATACGAGCAAGGAGCCAGAGGGCACACGCGAGGCAAGATTGTCCTGCGGGTGGGGGACTAAACGAAAGAGAGCACTCTTTCCGTTGGTCACAGAAAAAGGAAGTGAGAGGACTCCCCAAGGACTATCAAGTTCAGTGCCCGGACCACGCCCGAATTCGACACCCTATGGGGAACATGTGGTTGGGATCCATGGAGACGTTGCCGATCAAGAGACGTGACATCTCGACATGTGCTCGAAGCAAGATGAAGACAGGTAGAACCGTTTACTTTAAATAGCTGTGATGAGGAAGTGCGGCTGTAGTGAGCCCGTAGCTCAGCCCGTAGCTCAGCCCGTAGCTCAGCCCGTAGCCCAGCCCGGCGCCCAGCCCGTAGCTCAGCCCAAGAAGCAGACCGGCAAGAACCCCAAGATGGAGACCGTCTACTTGAAGCCCGTGCGGCAGCAGACGATACCACCAGTGCGAACGTGGGACCGTTTGCTCAGTGGCCTGCTTCCCAAGTACAACGAGCATCGTGAGCACACAACAACATAGACTCAGACTACTTCCAAAAATCACCCAATCATATGGAGAAGGGAAGGAATCTCTCCACAGAGCAAATCCGATCGCAATGAGTCCTCCAACGAGCCCACCAACGCAGACACTCAGCAGCCCAACCTTCCTCCAAGAGCGAACAAAGAGTGATCGTATTCCCCTCAGGTGAAATCGAACAGAGCCCTTGCCGCTGATCACTCCCCCCAGCATTCCACCTACACAGGCGTACCCCACCTGATCGTAAAGCACAAAACTTCCAAAAACAAGTGTCGAAACAAGTGTCGAGACCAGCAGACTCACTGTCACGCCTATGATGATCCCAGCGCCTCTCGTAGCCAGTTGCTCATAGCGGTCCTGCTCGCGCCCCTCGGGAAGCCAGTCGGATTGGAGATGTTCCAGATAAAAGATGGTCTGATTGTGCGTACGCATCTGTCGTGCCAGCCAGCCGAGCCAGTGGCGAGTGTTCTGCGAGAACATGTGCGCCACTTCTGCTTGAGGCTCCTCCAGTCGTCGCTGGACATAGTGCTCGAAGATGTGCCGCCGCTGCTCTTCAACCGTCCCCTGCTTCGGGAGTGCCTGCACCGAGACGCCGTGATAGGCGAGCGTGACGACATGGAGCATCAACGGCGTACTCACCAGTTCCCGCAGGCCCGCATCTTTACGGAGCAAGGAGCGTATCCCCGCCAATGCTTTGCCCCCCTCTTTAAAGTAGGCATCGACCTGCTCTGCATCCAGAGGCTGCACGACCACCGCATTTTGTAATGCCAGCTGCGAGTGCAAAGCAGCAGTGTAATACTCGTCTGTTCTACTACAAACCACCAGGGGCACCAAGTGAGTATCACGAAAGGTATTGATGGCGTCGATACATGCGGAGCGAGCGTCTTCTGAGACTTCATCGAGCCCATCCAGCAACGGAAGAAACTGGTCCCGTTGCACCCAATGAGCCAGCGGATCACGGGGCACATTGTACGTGATGGCTGCCTCCTTGCTCAACCACTCCTCGAGAGGCAGCTTCCGGTTGGCCCAAGTCGAGAGGTTGACGATCACTGGCAAGGGATGCTGCACATCGAGAGCCGCACGCTCGCGCAGCGCCGCAGCCAGATTGAACAGTTGGATCGTTTTGCCTGCCCCAGGCGCTCCCAGAATCAGGAGATCTCCCCCGGCCCGATCGAATACCTCTAGGATCGACGTGCCGACAGGAAGATCCAGCTCAGGGTGGGTGGCTTGTCGCAAGCGCAAGCGGGTCATGTTCTGGACGGCAGTGGGGGTGCTGTGGAAGGTGAGGGTAATCTGAACGGCCCCTTGCATAGACTGTGCTAATAGATCGGTATAGCGGCTCTGAAGCTTGACAAGAAAACGCTGGCGATTCTGTTGCTCCAGAGTGAGGGAGGAGGAGGAAGGTGAAAATCGGCGGTGTGTAGCAGTCACCCCTCCGGTGAGAGCGGTGAGTGCAAGGAGACTTCCACCAACGGTGAGTATGAGCGCAGGATAGTCGATAAGCCAGCCGAGGGGCGTCTTGGCCAGGGAAAAGGTAGGAGCTGTCAGCCACGATGATCCCACATTGATGCCAACGCCCACGATGAGTACACCCCACACCCAGAGGAGCCCATGCCAGAGGCGGTGGCAGCCACGAACCCACCAGGGAGGGGAAGGTGTATTTCCAGGTGAGTTCGTCATGGAGAAATCCTCAAGACGATATGATTCGAGCAACACGCCGGTCTCTAGTGTATACCGGGAACAGGTTGGCTGTCACCAATCATTGTAACATGCTGGTTGGGCTCTCGGACCGGTTTGGTGGAGGTCGCTCGTTATGTGGTAAAATGAAAGAGTAAATGCCTCTTGGTACCATTTCTCTCACGGAGTATTCCCTTGTCTCTCGATATTCTCTTTCCGCATCTGCGCGACTTCCGCCTTCTTTCCTACAGCAGAGAGACCACGCGTCTGGTTCTCACCTGTGAACGGGTGACACAAAGGGCCCTCTGTCCGCAATGTGGCACAGCCGCTCATCGGATCCACAGCCGCTACGAGCGCACCCTCTGGGATCTGTCCATTCAGAATGTGCAAGTGCTCCTGCATTTGCACGTGCGCAAGTTCTACTGTGATCATCCTGGCTGTCCCCGGCGCATCTTCGCCGAACGGCTGCCCCAAGTGACGTCACCCCATGGTCGCTTTACCTTCGGTCTGCGTCAGTTCCTCGGTCAACTGGGTCGGGAACAGGGCGGGGCATCGGGGGCACGTAGCGCCAAACTCCAGGGCTTGCAGGTAACTGCACGAGCGATCTTACGTTTCATGCAGGCCCTTGCGCTCCCGGCTATCGCTCCTCCACGGATCATTGGCCTGGACGACTGGGCCTGGAAGCGCGGTCAACGCTATGGAGCTCTTATTGTGGATCTGGAGCGCCGGAAGCCGATTGCTCTACTTCCTGATCGTTCACAGCAGACGGTCATCCAATGGCTGAAATGCTACCCAACGATCCAAATCGTGGCGCGAGACCGCAGCAAGGAGTTTGCTGCCGATGTCACTGCAGCCCTTCCCCAGGCCAAACACGTGGCGGATCGGTGGCATCTGGCCAAAAATCTGACCGAACACCTCA
>Ga0137386_10000642_pt1 | contig 20341 bp, 14 predicted proteins | sample SagtaG_4_FD_104910 | JGI IMG/M metagenome (GOLD analysis project Ga0137386, IMG submission 104910) | Vadose zone soil microbial communities from Sagehorn Ranch, Mendocino, California, USA - Sage2_R_100_16 metaG | ecosystem: Environmental > Terrestrial > Soil > Vadose zone | place: USA... | reverse complement strand
TGGGCGACCTCGCGCGCTCGAGCGGCCTCGGCCAGAGCGGCGTGCGCAACCTCGCCGGAATACTCCTGGGATTCCGGATCCCCAAAGGCACCAAGACCTCGAACTGGGCCGCGCCGCAGCTCTCCGCGGCGCAGATCACCTACGCCGCCACGGACGCCTGGGCCTGCCGCGAACTGTACCTGCGATTCCAGAGCCTGGGACTGCTGCGGGTTTAGAGAATCGTCGCAAGCAACGCGACCGGCGCGAACCCGGCTCTTCTCGATCTGATCTGGAGCTTCTTGCGCGAGTGGACCCTGTGCCATATTCGCTATTTGCGAATAGCGAATGTCACCGCTTCGGCCGGCAGCGCGGGTTTCTAGGATTCGCCGATCGGGAGCGAGCGCACCCGAACGCGCGACTCTTCGAACACCACAATTGCTCCGTTCTTGACAGCCTCTTCGACAGCCGGAAGATTCGCAAGCAGCAACGTGAGTTGCTTGTCCGGAGACCGATCGACTCCCCTCCTGAATTAGAATCACCGAGGGCTTGCGCTCGCCCCTCAGCGCAAGGATCGTTCCGAAGTCGGTATCCGCGGGGAGACGATGACCCTTTCCTCGCGGGCGGCACGCGAGAAGACCTGCTCATCGTCCGCCGCCTACAACCCGTAATCCCGCACGTGAACCGCGTCATGCCCGTTTCTCCGCAACCCTTCGGCTACGATGGGCGACAGGGCATTGTCGACGAGGAATTTCACCGCACGGTCAGGGGCAGTTCGCGCTCTCTGACCGCCTCGGCGGCGTATTGCAGGGCTTCATTGATATCGGCAGCCTCCAGATCCGGATAGGCCTTGAGGATCTGCGCCTGAGTCATGCCGTCCGCCACCAGCCCGATCACCGTGGCGACGGGAATGCGCAGTCCGCGGATGCACGGCACACCGTCCATCTGTTTGGGATCGACCGTAATGCGGGTGAACTTCATAGCTGTCCTCGAAGGATTCCGCCTCGAAGGGTTCGTTGAGTATCTCATTCTACTTTGACGCGGCTCGCAGAAGACGGGCCGAGGAGAAGAACGTGCTCGACCTGGGCGACCTCGCGCGCTCGAGCGGCTCCCGCCAGACCGGCGTGCGCAACCTCGCCGGGATCTTCCTCGGATTCCGCATTCCCAAAGGCGCCCAGACCTCGAACTGGGCCGCGCCGCACCTCTCCGCCGCGCAGATCGCCTACGCCGCCACCGACGCCTGGGCCTGCCGGGAGCTGTACCTGCGATTCCGGAGCCTGGGACTGCTCGCCTAGACGACGTCCGACAGCGGCATCGGCTTCTCCGCGGAAAGCGTCATCCAACCGCGCGCGATGCGGTAAAGCACCCACAGGCCCGTCACGATCCACACCACCAGCGCGACCGGAACCCCGACCAGCGTCACGAACGCCACCCCGCCCGCGAGCAGCCACGCGAGCGCATACCAGAACGTGCGGATCTGCCAGCCGAAATGCGAATCCAGCCACGTCCCGCGCACCTCCGAGCGCTTCGCGTAATTCAGAATCACCGCGATGATCGACGGCCAGCCGGTGAGAAACGCCGTCAGCACCAGCACCGAACTCGCCAGCCCGGTGAGCGCGCTGAACGCGTGCAGCGCGTACATCACGTGCGCGAGCGTGATCAGGCCTTCGCTGGGATGGCGGACAGTGGTGGAGTCAGTCATTGCACCGGCTCCCAGTCAAACCTTCCTCAAATCATCTAGGAACTCTGATGCCGGGTCGGTGGCAGTCACAAGCAGGTGATCCCGCGCACGAGTGCAAGCGACATACAGTAGATGGCGCTCAGTATTGTAAACCTCGTCTAAATCGGAATCGTCGGATACGGTCTGGATGCGCGACTGCAGGGGGATGATTTCGTCGTCGCAGGCCATCACCACAACCGAACGGAACTCGAGTCCTTTGGCGAGATGCATCGTGCCGATGGACAAGTGGCCACTGGTTGCCTCGGCGTGCTCGTCGAGCATCTTGAAGGGCATGCCAGTCTTCGCGGCCACCTCGCGTGCTCGGGCCAGCTCTGCGTCCGAACGCACGAACACGCCAATCTCGTGCGGCGCGACGCCTTCTTGGCGACGCTCGACGATCCAGGCATTCACGGCTCCGCCTTCTTCAGCTTGTGTACCGAAAGTTTTTACATCGGGCACCAGACCGTTGAAGACTGAAACGGTGCCGAGCCTCTGCTCCGTGTTGCCGTCAACGTCGGATACCTCCTTAGCCAAAAGCCTATCGGCCTGAGTCCTGATCTGGTGCGACGTGCGGTAGTTGATGTGCAGCGTGGTGGCGCGATCGCGAATCTCGACGCCTAGCGTCTTCCATGAAAACGGCTGCTGGAAAATCCGTTGCCCGAGATCACCCGCGAAAAAGAGGCCGTTGGGCCGACCCGCGCCCATGGCGGCAAGAAAACGCAGCTGAGGGACACTGACGTCCTGCGATTCGTCGACGACAACGAATTCGAAGGGCGGTTGCTTGCGACTCGCTAGCTCGCGGGCAATTCGACTGAACATCGCGGCGCGCGTGATCAGTCCGTCGGCCTTCAGCCGCGCGCGCATCGACTCGAAGACCGACCAGAGTATCGCGCGCTGCGCCTCCGACAAGCGAGCCTTTCGGCCCAAGCGCTCGACGTCCCGATAAGATTCTTGGCTGTCCAGCTGCCACGCGTCGACCACGTCTTCCCATTCAGCGAGCAGGAAGCGTGGGCTGAACTTCTGGGCCCCGGGCGCCGTAGCGGCCTCGGCAATAAAGCTTCGAATCGCGTCCCGCGAAGCGATATTCGGACGGCCGAAGTGTCGCTCGTACAGCCGTTCCCCGATCGCGTTCATGGCGTGGACTTCTAGGCGTTCCCCGAGTCGCGGTTCGTTGCTGATCAGGCGCCGCAGCCTCGTGCGCAAGGCGTTCGCCAGCGTGTCGGAGAACGTCGTGAGCAGGACGCGGCTCTCCGGATGCTTGCGGGCGAGGAACGCCGCGCGATGAAGCGCGACGATGGTCTTGCCCGTCCCCGCCGAACCGGAGACCCGTGCGGGTCCCGCGTAGTCTCCCTGCACCAACTCACGCTGGGCCGGATGCAGAAAGACCGTCCACTTGTCCCACGGGAACTCCAGGGCGCGCTCCAGCTCTTCCACATCGCCCATGACGCGGAAGCGGCGCTGTGCGTCCGGGTGAGCGAACGGATCGGCCCCGGGCGGCGCCACGCGCCGCGCGGGCTTCGGCTGACCCCCGGTCGCCAACTCGAGCAAGGCCTCCGCGGCTTCGCTCGGCAAATGAGTCGCCACCTCCAGAATGCCGTCCTCGTCAGCTTGACGCACGTCGGCCAGCCATTCGGCCGGCACGCCAAAGCCCAACAACTCTTCGTCGGAACGCTGCGCGAACAGCGAGGGCTTGCGGGCCGCCGTCTCGGCGACTTCGACGTACCTCGGGACCGCAATCTCCTGGATGCGCTCGCGAATCTCCACCAACTGCGCTGCGCCCGTCTTCGGATGCGTTTCCAGCTTGCGCCGCTCGGCCCAAGCGTAGGCCTTGTCGTGGTGATCGACGTAGCAAAGCAAGAGACTGCCCCCGGTCTTGTGGACGATCAGGCGGATATCGCTTCCGACCCGCACCGACCAGAAATTCTTGTCCTTCGACTTGTCGATGCGATGAAACTGCATGCCCGGATTCACTGGGTTCATCTGCAAGTCGAAAGCGGTCGTCTTGACGGCCTTCTGTTCGTCGCCGGTCAGGCGTGCAAGGCTGTCGGTGAAAGTGTCGGCGATCCGGAAGTCCATCACTGATCCGTCTCGTCTTGATGGATCGTGGCCCTCCGCCTCCTTTTCAGCGACACGAGAATGAACGAACCTGAGTCTGGCGAGACGAGCTGAAGGGCAGCTTGGTCTCTTTCCCGAGCTGAACCCTCTCGACGGACAAGTCCTTTCACTAGCTTCCACCCGCGGACCGCTTCCCGACGCCCGTGCGCCGTATACTGGGCGACTTTGGTCGATGCCTGAGGTGGTTCCTCAAGTTGCCCCTCCGCGGCAAACTCGGGATCCCATACTGCCCTATCTCGCTCGAAGCGATACTCATAGTCATCGACGCTCGAAGACTGCACCTCGGCGCGAACTTGTTGCTTCCCGATCTGGGTGAGAGGACGAAATGTGCCTCCGGGAACGGTCCTGAGGACTGGAGTCGGCGTTTCGTCAATCCTCCAGTTCGCGACGACTTCTTTGTTTCCCTGTCTGTTCTCCACTCCCAGCGTTCTACAAGTGTATGTGGCGTCAGCGTTCAGCGCCGCAGTTAGCGCCTTCCACGGATCGGCAGGGAGTTTGTCAAATAGGAACAGATGCGTCTCAGTCTTGAGCGATTCGATCTGTTCGATACCTGCAGGAATCTCGAAGTAAAGATGATCGCCGGTCTTAGGACGGTCCTTCGGCGCAGCACTCGCGAAGAGCAGGATGGTCCGCACCGTGCCCCAATCTGGGGGGATCTGCACCTCTGCTTTGAGCCCGTCGATGAACTCGCGCGTCCACCATGCGTAGGCTTCCTTCATACCGGGTGAGTATTGAACGGCCTGACTTTGAGCCACCTTAATATGACTGCGAACTTTGTCGAACTCTGGAGAGCCGAACGGGCCTTCGATCATGGTCGCCGCCTCGCCGTTCAGTCCCTCAAGTGCAAACAAGGTTAGGTTGTGGGAACCAATGAACGCACACGCCTGCGCGCCCGGCAATTCCATGTAATAGACCTTACTGTGCAGCATGGGGTGATATCGCGCGAAAGGATTCCTTTTCCCCCCGGTGCCGCGCGTATGTCCTAGATGGAAAAAAAGGCGGTTTGAAGGAACGCCTGCAGCCAGAAGGTCGTCCAGCGCTCCGAAGGCGGGATAGGTCGCCGCGCCCACGATGAGTGTGTTAAGGCGCATAGGTTGCAACTTGATGGGTTCGGCAATTGCGGCCAGTCCGCCTGGAGTTGCGAACCCGGTAACGATGCTGGTCGAAGTCGACCGGGTTATCCGATCTACAATCAGCGATGCAATCTCACGCTGTGGCAAGTCAAAGAGAATCGTGGAGGTAAGCGGCATAGCGAGTGCTTATCCGTGTCCTCACACTCTAAACACTTTCATTACCTCATCCCCGAGGTGATTGATGACCTTCACCGCAATCCGCCCAGACTTGGGTTTCGGAAACGGCCGCGACGTATCGCTGTTGAGGCTCGCCCACGCCTCCGCGTTGATCTCGGCCTTGAGGGTCGTCTTCAAAGCGCCGTAGGGGTCATTCGCACCAAGAAAGTATGCGTGACGCACGAAGAAGCTCTCTTCGTTGTAGTCGGTGTCGATGAACCAGCAGGCGATACCTTCTGCGCCGTCACTGCGGACTTCGCCGGTTTGCGGGTGGAAAACATCCACGCCGTTGACCTTGACGCGGACCCCACCGTCCTTGTCCGGCAGGATGGTGATGTCGGGTTCGCCGAAGATCACGAAGAGATTGCCCTTGCCCGTCGTCTTGAGGTCCTCGGCCATGTGAAGGTCTGCGTTCATACGCGCCTTCAGCACCGGTATGCGACCGAGCTTGGCGAAATCCGTGGCATGCGCCTCGTAGTTGAAGGCGCAGGCGATGAGCACATCGAAGTCCGCATCCCCCGCTTCGCGCGCCGCGGCGACAAGATCCGGCCGAGTCACCGTGCCAAACTCCGGGCCAATGAAGATCGCCGCGCGCTTCTCCGGCCCCGTGCTGTCCTTGCCCTCCTTGTAGCGCCCCTCCGCGCACACGAGCTCGCCCGGCCAGGGCACAAGCGACGTGAACGTGACGCGATCCTCCTTGTGCGCCTGTTGGACGCCCGCCGCCTTGAGGTTCTCCAAAATCATCTGAGGGAAGCTCTGCTTCGCCGCATAGTCCGCGCCAGGCTGCGCCGCTGTGTCTATCAGCTCCTCGTTCTCGTCCACGCCGAGCACGCGGTGCGGCGACAGGCTCTCCACCGTGAACGGCCCCGCCACGCGCACCTTTTTCTTGTCTTCATATGGCTTGTCGTACAGATACTCGTACTCCGCCTTCGCCGCGATCGACGCGTCGATCTCCTTCTGCCGTGCGATTCTCGCTTCCCACCACTCCGCATGCGCCTTCGTCGCCGCCGCGCTCCACTTCTCCCCCGCTTCACGCGGCACTTCCCACTGCTCCCACCTCTCCTTCAGCTCCTTATTCAACGTCGCACGCAATGGCTCCAGCTTCTCCTGCCACTTCTCGCAGATCACGTCGATCTCCGCATTGTTCGCGATCGACTTCAGCGTGATGTGCGGCACTCGCTCATACACAAACCCGAGGCGGATATCTCCGCGCACCGGTTGCGACGACGGCACCGCGCCAACCACCTCCGCTTCCTTCATCTGTCCCTCGCGAGAGTCCGCGAGCAAATAGTATGGATACCGCGCTCCCATAATCCTCGCTCTTGCCAGCGCCAGCGCTACTCTCGATGTATCGATAGTGATCCATCGCCGTCCCCACTGCTCCGCAACGTAAGCTGTAGTCCCTGACCCACACGTTGGATCCAGAATCAAATCCCCTGGGTCCGTAGCCATCTGGATGCACCGTTCAAGGACTCTCGCTGCCGTTTGGACAACGTATGTCTTTGGATCACCAAATCCACTTTGCCTTGTGTCGTCCCAGATATCTCCTGTTCTTCCGTATGCAAAGTCATCAAAGAAGCGCACATAGCCTAGGGTATTTCCGCTCCTCAGCAGGCGCCCTGCACTTCGCAGTCGCGTAAGCCCGATCAAATTACTCTTGAATGTGCCCTTGCCTGGGGTGAGCATGACGCCATCTAGGTCAAAGGATTTCAAATCGCCTTCTCCGAGCGGCCTAGAGCTAGTAATCGGTCCATTCCGAAAAACCTTAGCCCCCGCAGGGATCGTTTGCGTGCCTTCCGCTTCATCCTTTCTCAAAGGACGCCTTTGTCCGTCCGCCAGCTGAATGGACCGCATGTTTTGGTCCGACAGGATATCTCTAGCTTCAAAAGTTCTGTGAATCTTAAGATTGTCACGGTTTCTAGCGTAAAGCAGGAGAAAGTCGACAGTCACGTCCACACTGTCACTTGCTTTACCTGAAGTCTTTCGGAAGATTATCTGCGCAACAAAATTACTCGCACCGAACACTTCGTCCATGACTGATCGAACGAGGTGAACATTTTCGTCACCTATCTGTACGAAAATTGAACCTGAATCTGCAAGCAGGTCGCGAGCGACTGTGAGACGATCGCGGAGGTAGGTGAGATAGCTGTGAATGCCGTCGCGCCAAGTGTCGCGGAAGGCTTTGACCTGTTCGGGCTCGCGGGTGATGTGGGCGGCGTTGCCGTCCTTGACGTCGCGGCTGGTCGTTGACCACTGAAAGTTGCTGTTGAATTTGATGCCGTAAGGCGGATCGAAGTAGATGCACTGGACTTTGCCGCGAAGACCTTCGCGCTCGGCGAGGCTCGCCATCACCTGGAGCGAATCACCGAGAATCATACGGTTCGACCAGTTCTGGTCATGCTGGTAGAACTCGGTCTTGTCGACGCCCTTGGGGATGCCGTTGAAGTCGGCGAAGAGGTCGGGGGTGATCTGGCCGGAGGCGTGTTCACGCTCACGCGTCTCGCGCAGGAGGTCGTCGATCAGCGCTTTGGGATGGACTTTCTCCTGGATGTAGAGCGGAGCGGCGTGGACGACTAAGTCGCTCCAGTCCTGCTCGTCCTTGCCGCGCCAGACGAGCTGGGGGTCAAGGTCGCGATTGCGGCGTTCGTACGCGACACGCACCGGATCCTGCTCGTTTTTCGCCAGGACGGACTGATACTCGGCGGTGGGGATGTTTTTTCGCTTGGCCTCGTCGTGCTTGAGGGTCTCGACGGTCTTGCCAGTGGACCTCTTCTTCACCATTTCTATGCTTCCTGCGCCGCGGATTGTTTGGCGGCGTTTTCGATCATTTTGTTGAACTCACTTTCCACCTTGGCCTTGAAGTCAGATTCGATGCGGTAGACCTCAGTGAACTCGGCAAATGCCCAGCGGCCATGCGTCCCCAGGTTGTTCACTCCGGGCACCCAGTAGGTTTCCATCGTCGCCTTCTTCTCCTTGGCGTCTTCGCGCCGGTAGCCCTTGATCTCGACGATCAGGTGAAGCAGATCGTCATCGCCGTGCCCGTCGTTCACGACCACGATGAAGTCCGGTAGGTACTTACGCACCTCCGACCCGTAGCGGTACGGCACTTCGAGACCGAGATTGTGATTCTTCACATAGGCGCGCACGTGCGCGTGCGACTCCGCCACGCGGCAAAATTCGGCCTCCCAGTCGCTGTCCAGCACGATCCAGTTCACGTGGCAGCGGCGCGAGTCCGTTTCCCAGCGATCGGTCCTCGACGTGTTGAAGCGTACGTGCGCGGTCGAACCTACGGGGTTGTATGAATCGAGCACCGCCTTGATCGGCCGCTTCCCGATCAATTCGCGCGTAATACCCGCCATGATGCGCTCGCAAGCCATGTCCGCCAGCATCTTGTACTTGAGCTGCGCCGGATAGGTCCCCCCCTTGCAGACCAGATAACCCTCCAGCCATTGCCGCGCGATGCGCTTCAGCTGGCCGAAAAGATGGAGCTGTGGTTCGCCGTCGGCGTCGCGCCACTTGCTCAAAAGCAGGTGCGAGGTCAGCTCGTATACAACCTGCGACGGCCTCACGTCGCCGGTGTGCACGAGGTTCAAGTCCACCGTCTCGCCGATGATCCCGGAGTTGTGCGTTTCGGTGGCCCCCACAAGATCGGGCGTGAGCTGGAGAACGGAATCGTCGTTAAATTGCGCGGCGAGCCGCTCCTCCGGCAGTTCGGTGCGGTAGCCTTCGACGCGCGGAAAGCGGATTTCGAGCGCATCGCGATCGGGCCGCACCGCTTTGACCTGGATGGTCTCGTGCGGTGGCTGGGGCGGCGCCACCACGGGCCTGGCATTGAAGTCGAACGGGACACCGAGCACATCGGCGTACTCGACATTGAAAAGGCCCTCTTCGTTGAGGTCGTACGACTGCCGCCGCAGAGCGCGGCCGATGACCTGCTCGCACAGGAGCTGCGTGCCGAAGGCGCGCACGCCGAGCACGTGGGTAACGGTATTGGCATCCCAGCCTTCGGTCAGCATGGAAACCGACACGACGCAGCGAATGTCCGCGCCGAGCCGGCCGCGCTTGCCCACAGTGTTCATCACTTCGCGCAACAAGTCCTGGTCGGTGAGGTTCTCCGCCTGCTGCGGGTCGCCGGTGCGCTCGACGATTTCGCGCCGGAAGCGCTCGATTTCGTCGGCCGCCATGCTGCGGAAGTTGTCATCCAGCGCCTCACCGGATTCGAGCTGTTCGCTGTCGATCAGCAGCGTCCGGGGGCGCGGCAGCGGATTCCCGTGCTCGTCGTGGTTCTGGAACAGCGGCAGGCGGCCGAACTCCAACTGGCTACTGCCGTCCTCGTTCTCGTGTTGGAAACCGGAGAGGTAATCGTAGACGAGCTTGGACGTCGACGTGTTGTTGCAGACGACGATAAAGCACGGGGGCACGGAGACCTTCTTCTCCAACCAGAGCTCGAAGGTCTTCTTGTAGTGACCGTAGAGCGCATCCAGCGCGGTCTGTAGCTGTGGCGGGAGGTCCCGCGGATCGAGCTCGCCCGCCTTGCCTCGGCCCTTCCTCGGCATCTTCGCCCGGATGTGCTCCCACAGATTGCGGAACATCGGCATTTCATTCCCGGGGATGTTGTCCGCGACGGGCACGCGCGGAAGCTTGACGATCCCGCACTCGATCGCGTCCATGAGAGAAAAGTCGCTCATCGTCCAGGGGAAGAGCGTACCCTCGGCGTAACCGGAACCGCGCAGGAAAAACGGTGTAGCGGAAAGGTCGATGACGCGCGCGATGCCGAGCTTGCGGTTCACCGCCTCCAGGCCTGAGATCCAGACGCGCGCAGCCTCGTTATTCTTCTCGACTTCCTTCTTCTCATCGCCCTTCAGATCCTCGTCCTCCTCTGCACCGGGCTTTTCGCGGTAGCAATGGTGGGCCTCGTCGTTCAAGATAAGAATATTCTTCAGACCCATGAGATCGGGCATAACCCGCTGCAGCATCTGGCCTTCGGTTTCAAGCGTGTTCAACTCTTCACCGTGGCCCTGCAACAAAGAGCGACCGCCCTTGGAAAGCTCGATACGCTCGCGAGGCTTGAATGAGTGGAAATTCGTAATGACGATCTTCGCGTGATTGATGCCTTCTAGCATGTCTCCCGGGACAAGTTCCAGGTTCTTGTAGTAGCTGTCGGGGTCGTTCGGGTGGAGCACGCGCAGTCTGTCCTTGATCGTCAGGCCGGGCGCCACCACGAGAAAGCCGCGCGTAAAACGTTTGCTCTGAGGATGACGCACCGCGTTGATGGACTGCCAGGCGATGATCATCGCCATCACCGTGGTCTTCCCCGCCCCCGTGGCGAGCTTGAGCGCAAGCCGCGTTAGCTCCGGGTTTGCATCGTTGTTGGCGTTGGCAAGGTGGTGGAGAAAACTCTCGCCCGTCTTGCCAATCTGCGGCGCGACCTCGGTCAGCCAGATAGCCGTTTCGACTGCCTCGATCTGGCAAAAGAAAGGGCGGATGCTGGTGAACTCGTGGTGCCGCCAATGCTGGAGCAGACGCGCGGTTTCGGGTGTAACGCGCCAGTCATTAGGGTTCTGCAGGAGCCGCCACTGATCGACGTTCTGGCGAACTGAGGCGATGATGGCCGTGTGGTCGTACTGCTGTTTTTCGCTGGAGAGCCCCTTACCTTCGTCGAAGACCAGGGCTGATTGTTCCTGCGATCCCTTGCGCTTCTTCGGCCTCGGAATCGGCGTGATGAAATCCGCGCGACGGCGGGTTTCGAGGATCCTTTGGGTTGGCTGGCCCGATGCATCGAGCTCCCAGTGCCGCGTCGGATACGCGTATGGCGAGTTGAGGATCGGCCTTTCGAAGAATTGGTCGCTCACAACACGCTATTCCGCCGGGTGGCAGTTGCAAGGCAAGACGTTCTGAACATTACCGTCGAAGGCCAGAAACCCTACGACCATCATCGGAGCGAGTCTTGCTTTGATACGCCCGTACGAAATAGCCATACTGCTCCACCAATTCAGTTCAGACGAGCCCAGCAGTCATACTCGGTCATCGGTGTAGTGCGCAATTTGAGAAAGGCATCTGCCTGGCGCTTCCCCGACGCAGCGCTGCCCGCCTTGTGCACATGTTCGAGACTCCAGATGCTATGGCGGAACGATTCTCTGACGAGGTCAAGAGGATCGGCCTTCCGGTCACGAATTCCTCCGAAGCGAACCACCAAGCGGGCGTTCCTGCTGGAAACAGTGGCAGCATTGTCCCAGACTTGAGTAAGCTGAGCGGCGAAGGTCTCCGGACTGAAGTGGTTCAGCTGCCCGTCGACTGCGTAATCAACACGGTCCGCGCCACCCATGAACCAGTATCGCAGCCACTGGTCTTGTACGTACGTCCGCATGCCGTAATAGGGTGGAGATGTGATGATCCAGTCGAAGCCACGCTCTTGCGAGATAGCCTGAAGGCTCCGCGAAACTCGGCTATCTGCGACTAGAGCAATTCCATCGACTGAGGGAAGGCGCTCGCGCAGGTAGCGCCCCGCCCTATTTCGAATAACTTCCAGTACATCCACTCGCGGCGGAAGCATTCGCCTGCGCCGCCAATATCTCGCAGCGTAACCGGGTTTGGGAGCGTAGGTCCGCGTACATTGGTTGGAGAAGTACGTCGGGATGTTCTTCGCGCGCGGCCCATGTAAGGCACCGAGAACGATTGCTCGGAGCACTCGCCGTGCTTGCGATGAACAATCCACGAGCAACGCCTCACGAAGCCTACAAAGGGAGCGCAAGACCTCGGGACGATACGCCAAACTCCAGAACTCTCCCGCCGGGATCCTCACGTTCGCCGCCTCATCGAGTATTCGGCGGGCGGCACGCACGACCGCTTCCGGAGTTGTGGTCGCGAGCTTCGCGGAAGTGATTGCGGCAGCGACTGGGCTGCTATCCACGCCCACCGTATCGAGGCCTGCCAGGCGTGCGGCAAAGTTAGTGGTCCCCCTGCCGCAAAACGGGTCAAGCACCCGCTCGCCCTTGCGCGCATATAGTTTCAGGATCTTCCTGGGAAACTCCAGAGGAAACATCGTGAAGTACGGGCAAATCGCGTTCAGCATGCCCGTTTGCGCAAGCGCGCTCATCGCGCCCCAGTCTTCAGACGGACATAGGTCTTGTAACCGCGCTGCGAGTTCTTGTAGGACTCCCAAGCCTGGTTCTGCGGCCCAATGATCTCGTCCATCGCCTTTCGGACGAGGTGATACGCAATCGTGTCTCGATCGTCCAGCTCCTCCGGAAGTTGCTCGAGCAGAAAAGCCTTGAGACTCCCCCAGGCCGCGCCCATCTCGGACCGCACTCGACCCATTACATCCGCGTCATCGCGAAGCGCCGCAATGGCCTTCGTCTCGATCTGCCCCAAAACATCGACTGGCTGCTCTTCACCCGCGTCAGCTTCAGTAGGCTCGAGCGCGAAAGACGGCTGAGCTAGAGTAGCTTTTGCTGCAGGAGCGGCCGCACCGAAAAGCTTGCGCAGCTCAAGCGCGTAGGTTGCGGCCTGGGGCTTCTTGTAGTCGGGGTCGGCCATCTTGTGCATCCGTTCGAACGAAAGCACCCTAAGGCTGACGGGATAGGGCTTGCCTCCAACCGAGCTCCAGAAAACTCCTTGCCCCGGAATCGGTTCGTTTAGCAAAGAGCTCAGCAGGTCGTCGCTGAAGTGCGAGTTCGCTTTCTTCAAACTGACCAGGTCCGCGGCGGACAGCAGGTGAAAAATGAACCAGTTGTCACCCTGACTCAGGATCTCGACTGGGATGCTTCCAGGCTGCTGCGTAATAAGGACGGCGCCGAGGTCGTACTTTCGCCCCTCCTTCACCCATGCGACATAGGGTTCCGATGCGCTCGCGTTCTCGCTGAGGACCGATTGGGCCTCTTCCACCACCGCGATCGTGGGGATCGTTTTGGGATCGGCGCTCGTGAATTCCAGCTGGTTGCGATCAAAGATGCGGCGCAGGATGAGGCCCGACAGCACCATGGCCTGCCCCCCTCGCATTTGCGAGACGTCAATAACGCAAAGCTTGCCTTGCGAAAGCGCGTGGACAAGCATGTCCATGAGCTGGCTGCTGCGGTCGTGGAGCATCTTCACGATCCCGGTCATATTCGCCCGGGCTGCTAGCGCCTCGGCCTCCTGCCGCTCGGAGTCGAGATCCAGCAAGTCGCAGATGTCCTCGAGCGGAGCGGCGTTGCCGTTCTGGTCGATCAGGTTGACTAAGCGTTCCCAGCGCTCCTGGGACAAGGATCTCAGTTTCCTTACGTTCTGCTGGTCCTGTCGTTCGGGAGACAGAGCGATAGCGATCACGTCTCCCGGACGCAGACGCCGGATGTCGAGGCGAATGCCGCCAGCGACGAACGACTGGTAGTAGGGGCTCGGATTTTGGCGCGAGGTGAATACCACCAGTTTGTCGACCAGCTCGGGTACATCGCAGAACCCGGGCCGCCCCTTGTCGTCTGGCCAGAAATACTCGCCGTCGGGATCGAAAATCACGGTACCGACAGGCACCTTCTTTCCGGCTCGCTTCTCCACCATCGGAGTCTGGCGGTACAGCGTGCTGAAAAGGAGCTTGTTGAGGTTCGACTTGCCGAAGCCTGCGCGCGCGAAGACGAAGCTGCGCCTTGACACTAACGATTCGATCGGGAAGCAGACTTGGGTTTCGGGTTGGATGACCTGCATCCAGTCATGAATTTCAACGCTCTTGTTATTCCCCGAATAGACATATTCGCCAAATGCAAGGTGTCCCAGGGGCGCGCCAGGAATATTGTGCCCAGCGATCTCCCGCAACACATCTTGGGAAGGAAACGCTACGGGACTGCCAACATGGGGCAGTCGGCGGTGCGAAGGCACGAAAGTCAAGTTCGAGCCAGAGCGCCGCTCGACGCCCAACACACGAATGTTCACACGATATTTCAGGTACTGCTCACGCAGATCCTCTGGAACCGGCCTGTCTTCGCGCACCGCGCGGATGTTGAACTCCTCGCCCGATCCAAACGAGAGCTTTCCTTCGGAGGAGAAAGATGCGATGCGACCGAGCACGGCCTCGTCCGGTGTCTCGAGCTGGACGAGCACGAAGTGCCCGTGCATCGGGATGTTCTGGAAGTCGTTTCGGTAGGGAAGCACGAGATCGGCGTGAAACTCGAGGCCACCTTGTTGAAAGCCGCGAAAGATGCCGACGATCTGCTGCCGAGGAAACAGGTCTAAATCGGCCATTTCACGGCCCTCTACCCGTATCGCTTCTGGGCAGGATCGGCATCCTGCAGTTGGAAGACATCCAGCGTACGCGAGTGCTCACCGAGCGTGCCGCGGATACCCTCGTATATGTAGTCCTGAAGAATGTCAAAGTCGAAGTCGACCAACGCCGCATTCTCGTGCGCCTTCTGGAGGCAGCGAGGATAGTGAGGCACCGGAAAGCCGTTGATGGCATCGGCTAGCATCGAGCCGAGAATGACTTGCGCCTCGTCCTTCTGCGCGGTGAAGATGTCCACCGGCCAAACCGGGTCGCGCGGGTGAGCACCGAACTTAACCAGGAACATCTTGCCGCCCACGAACTTGTTGATCTCACGGCCCTCGCTCTCGCGATCGTCGCCGCGCGCGAACTCCGACCAGACGTAGGCCTTCTCTTCTACGTCTCGCGGCACTTCGACGAAAGCCGGATACTCAGTCCTCAGTACGTGCTCCAGTGCCATGGCCAGCCGATAGCGGGCGAGGACCTTGCTGTGCTTCGCCACTCCGGCGATGTAGATCCGGCGGCGGTGGCGCGCCCATTGCAGATCGATTCGCTCCTTGATACCCGCTATCAAGCGAGCAAAATTGTCTCCCGCGAACACCTTGCTCCGAAGGAGACCGTCGCAAATGATTAGGGTGTCGGTCCCGAAATCCTTCTTGAGAATGGAGAAGAGAATCGCCCACTCGAAAAGCTCTCGATACACCTGAACCCAGCTCGGGGACACCGGAACGCCCTTGTCCTTGGGCCGGATCATGTGTGATAGGCGGGGGAGTGTTTCGGCGCCCAAGTATTTCATCATGTCGCCGAGCGCCGATACCGGCTCGCCCTGCTTATCAACGTGCCGCCGGCCGAGCGCGTCAATCGGGGTCGTCGGCGAGATCGCCTCGAGGCAATATTCGTTGTTGCTCGAATCGACGACGCGGATCAGCTGTACCAGAAAGGGGTCGAACTGGAGCTGGTTGTTCCCCCCATCAGTTCCCACGAGGGAAATGGAAGTCGTCGCGCGAGCTTGAATGCGTTTCGTCTGCTGCCTAAGCGGGCGAATCTCATCCCTGAGCTCCTGCAAAATCCCCTGGTCGCTGACTATGCAGTCAGCAATGGCCTGCTTGAGCTGCGCTTGCGTCGAAGGATCGAACATGGCCGGGCGAGCTACAGTGTGGCAGCGCCGACGTGGCGCAGCATCCAACCTAGAGCACGAGTCGCTTCTTCGCCGGTACCCATCCCTTGTGTCCCCCGGGATCCCCTTCCTCCGCAAGAGAATAGCACTGGAGAAAGCACTAGTAGCGCTGAGGCCACCCGCGAGCCCTTACGGACGGTCGAAGACAGGGGAAAAGCGGACCCGTCTCAATGGCCCCCTACAGAGAAAGATCCGGGAAAACCTTACAGCGCTCTAGGCCACCTTCCTCCCCACCACCCCAAACAGCGCCGGCACCGCTTTCTCCTTCCCCCGCTCTCTCGCGGGCGCCGGCTCGCGCTGACGCTCCTCCGCCTGCTGGTGACGGTGGTACTCGAGCTGTTCCTGGCGAACCGACTGCTGGGCTTTTTCCGAGGGCATGGCGGGCGCGGGCTGCCGCTCCTGCCGGCGTCCGTGGTCGCGGCGGCCCGGCTGGCCCTGGCGCGGTTGCGCTGAAGGCTGTTGCGGGCGTCCGCCGCGGTCGGGTCGGCGCTGGCCGTTGCCCTGGTTCCGCTGCGCGTTGCGCTGGCCTCCCGAGTTGCGCGGCTGGTTCTGGCGCTGTTGTCCGCGGCGCCCCTGCGGTTCGGGTTGCGCGCTGTGGTACCCCGAGCCCACTTCGAAGCCCGGGATGATCCGTTGCTCGATTTTCTTGCCGATGAGCCGCTCGATGTCGCGAAGGTACGAGCGGTCTTCGCCCGAGACGAGCGACACCGCCTGCCCGGATTCCCCTGCGCGGCCGGTGCGGCCGATGCGGTGGACGTAGTCTTCCGGGACGTGCGGCAGGTCGTAGTTCACCACGTGCGGCAGCGACTCGATGTCGATGCCGCGCGCGGCGATGTCGGTGGCGACAAGCACCTGCAGCTCGCAGTCCTTGAAGCGCTTGAGGGCCTTCATGCGCTGCGGCTGGCTCTTGTTGCCGTGGATCGCGGCGGTCTCGATGCCGTCGTTCTCCAGTTGCTCGGCGAGGCGGTTCGCGCCGTGCTTGGTCCTGCAGAACACCAGCACCTGCTGCCAGTTGCCCGACTTCACCAGGTGCGCGAGCAGCTGGCGCTTGCGGTCCTTGTCGACCGGGTGCGCGACCTGGCCGATCAGCTCGATCGGCACGTTGCGCCGCGCGACTTCCACCGTGACCGGGTCGTGCATGAAGCCCGCGGCGAGCTTTCTCACTTCGTCGGGAAAAGTCGCCGAGAAGAGCAGGTTCTGGCGTTTCGCGGGGAGCAGAGCGAGCACGCGGCGGATGTCGTGGATGAAGCCCATGTCGAGCATGCGGTCGGCTTCGTCGAGCACCAGGATCTCGACCTGGCGCAGGTCGATCGTCTTCTGCTCGACGTGATCGAGCAGGCGCCCGGGCGTCGCGACGACGATGTCCGCGCCGCGGCGCAGCGCATCGACTTGCGGCGTGAAGCCCACGCCGCCGTAGATGACGGCCGCGCGCAGCTTCATGTGCCTGCCGTAGGTGCGCACGCTCTCCTCGACCTGCACCGCGAGCTCGCGCGTGGGCACGAGAACGAGACAGCGCACCGGATGCCGCGCGGGCGAGTGGCTGACGTTGGCTTTCCCCGCGAGCAGCTGCAGCATCGGCAGCGTGAAGCCGGCGGTCTTGCCGGTGCCGGTCTGCGCGGCGCCGAGCAGATCTCGGCCCGCGAGAACTACGGGGATGGCTTGCGCCTGGATGGGGGTGGGTTGGGTGTAGCCCTGCTCGGCGACTGAGCGGAGCAGCTCGGCCGAAAGGCCGAGATTCTGGAAAGACGTTTCGATGAAACTCTCCTAATGTTTATCAGGAGGGGAGGATTTGAAGGGGGTGTGCCCCTTTTTCGTAAACCGCTCCTGAAGTCGGCCTGGGAAGGGCTTTGCCTTCACACCGGTTCAGGCAGAGGAACTTTGGATGAATTCGGGGAACTTGGGAAGAACCGCGAAGAGGCTGTAACGCTAACCGGATAACGCGTCACAGGAACCTTGGCGCGCACTATACAGGGGTTTGGGACGGAGCGCTTGGGTTTCGGAAAACGGTGCCCGGCGATGAGCATCCACCGCGCCCTTGAAGCCGGCGCCCTGGCGGCTTATAATGTTCAATATGTTTAACATCGCCGAGCCGGACTGAAATGCGGCTCCAGGAAATCGGCAGCGCCATTCGCGCGGCTCGCACCGCGCACGGCATGACGCAGGCCGGGCTCGCCGAAAGCTCCGGGCTGTCGCGAACCACGCTGAACCAGCTGGAGAACGGGGTGTTCCCCGACATAGGGGTGAAAAAAGTGCAGAACGTGCTCGATCGGCTCGGCCTCGACTTGTCGGTGGTGCCTGCGCCGAAGAAGCGCGGGCCCGACTTCGTCCGCATGGCATGCACGTCAGCGAACGTGAGATACCGGGAGACACTCACAGAGGATGAGCTCGTGCGCGCGCTCCTTTCCGGCAAGCTTGCGCGCAGTCGGCGTCCGCATCTGCGCAGCCTGCTCGAGGAGGCGCCGCAGACCGTTCTCAAGGGCCTGGTCGGGCAGGTGGGAAAGTGGACGAAACCCGGAAAAGTCGAGCAGAACGTGTTGAAGCTTGCCGAGACGCTTCATGTCTCCGAACGCGCGCGCGGATGGCTGACGAACGCCTGAGAGCCTGGGAAAAGCTCTTCGGCCACGCTCTCTCGATCCTCGATGAGGCCGTGGCCGCGGGTACGCCGGAAAGCGGCTGGAGCTTCGGAGGCGGGACCGTGCCGATGCGGCGGTATCGCCACCGCGTAAGCAGGGACGTCGATATCTTCGTACCCGACCCACAAGTGGCTCGGGTATGTGACACCGCGGCTGAACGCCAAGGCGGAGTCGCTCACTGCGGACTACGAAGAGCAAGCGGGCTTCGTCAAGCTTTATTTCCCGGAAGGCGAGATCGACTTCGTCGTGTCGGGGCCCCTGACCGCCGATCCGACAACCACGGAAATGCTGTTCGGCCGCGCAGTCCAGGTCGAGACATCGGCCGAGATCATCGCGAAAAAAATCTGGTACCGGGCAACCGAGTTCACGGCGCGAGACTTGTTCGACCTCGCACTGGTCGCCCATAGAGAACCCGGGGCATTGGCGAGAATTGCTTCGATATTTCAAGCTCGCCGCGACGCGCTTCTGAAGCGCCTTGCGGCGCGCGACGCCGCGCTGCGAGAGGATTTTGCGGCGCTCGACGTGCTCGATTTTTCGCCGAGCTATGAGGAGTGCGTCGCGACCTTGCGGCGGGAATCTGGCGGCGCGCGATGATTCATTCGGGATGAGGCGCAGGACTACCGCACGAAATACCCGGCGGCCGCGGTGAAGGCGGGCAGCGCCGCGCAGGTGCCGGCCGGGGAGTATTCGAATCGCACGCGGGTCGGCGAGGTGAATTGCACGAGCATCACCCCCGGCACCGGCGTCGGGGTGAACGAGGTTCCGCCGTCCATTTCCGCCGTGGTCAGGCCGTCCCAGCAATAGAGCGGCTGGCCGGGCAGCGCCGGCTGGTAGCGCGCGCCCCCGAAGGAAATATTGTGGGTGACGCCGGGGGCATCGAATCCGGGATATGGAAACGTGACGGTCCTTCCGAGCGGCGCGACCGACTGGCCGATCGAGAAGTACATCGTGAGCGGATCGACGCTGCCGTAGAGGAATCCGGCGAGCCCGTCTTCGCCCGCAAGCGCGAAAGTCCCCGCGAGGCTCTCGGGAAACCAGCCTCCAGCGAGGCCGCTGTCCAGGCTGTCCTGGAACACCTGCCCGCAGCGCGGCTCGCTCGTGCGATGCACCGACCCTTCAAAGCTGCCGAGCTTCGCATACAGGGCGTCGCGGTCCGCGGCCGTGAAATAATCGAGCGGGCAGCGCGCGTGGGTGCGCGACGGGTCGAGCTCGGCGAAGAGCGCCGGGGTGAGCACCCTGGGAACCGGTTCGCCCGCCGTGAGCGCGGCGATGAGCTGGGCATAGGTGAGCTCGTAGCGGCTCGGAACGACCGCGGCCCCCGGCGGCGGCGTGGGCGCCGTGCTTGCCGGCCGGGTATCGAAGGCGGTGAAATTGAACGACACCTGGTTCAACCGGTACACGGCCCCGACGACCGCACCCGAGCGCACGCGCACGTGCGCGAGTCCCGAGCAGCTCGTCGCGGCGCCGGAGCCGTCGTGGGTGCACCACGCACGGATGCCCCTGCGGATCTGGGCGGCCCGTGCGACGAGCTCCGGCGGCCCGGTGATCGCGTTCAGGTGATGGTACGTGAATCGAATCTCCCTGCACGGCCTGAAGTTCACGTACCAGTCGTCGCCGGCCACGAGCGCGCCCCCGCTGTTGGGCTCCCAGCGCAGCGCCGTGATCGTCGCGTCGCCGGGGATGCGGATCGGCACACCGGCCACGGCGGGGATCATCTGATGGCCGTCGGCCCCGCCGAACGCGAACGGCGTGTAGAAATAGGTCGTCGAGATGGGGAGGATGTGGCTGGTGCCGTTGGTGTTGCCGAGCGGAACGAGGCCGCTCACCGTGGCAAGATCGACGGGAAGAGCGTCTAAGAACCGGGAGACGGTGAAATCGCTCTCCGAGCAGGGCCTCAGGTCTTCCGGGTGGCTGCCGGCGCCGAACGCGCGCCCCGGGAAGAGCAGGCTCGTGGAAATCAGTACGGCCCCAGAGAGGATCAAGCCGGCTCGGTTCATGGGCGACGCTCCGGTCAATCAAATAAAAGCCGCGGGCGACACGTGAAAGTGCGCGGCGAGCGCCTTGGCCTGCCGCGAGTTGATTTTGCGCTTTCCGTTCAGGATCGCGCTCACCACCGGCTGCCCGCCGAGCTCGCGGTGCAAGTCCGTTTGCGTAAGGCCGTTCTGCTCCATCAGCAACCGCAGCACTTCGCGCGGCGGCGCGTCG
>Ga0137386_10000591_pt1 | contig 20848 bp, 18 predicted proteins | sample SagtaG_4_FD_104910 | JGI IMG/M metagenome (GOLD analysis project Ga0137386, IMG submission 104910) | Vadose zone soil microbial communities from Sagehorn Ranch, Mendocino, California, USA - Sage2_R_100_16 metaG | ecosystem: Environmental > Terrestrial > Soil > Vadose zone | place: USA... | reverse complement strand
CGCCCGGGATTTGCAATTTATGCCCTTCTCTCCGGCGCCTACAGCTACACGGTGCTCTACATCGTGGCCCGCTTTGCCGGAAACGTCTCGCGCAATTTCAGTCCGGAATGGGCGTTCATTCCGGAGTACGGTGTTGCGCTTCTGGTGTTCAAGTCTCGTATTCGTTTATTGGTGAACTTTATGAAACTGGTTTATCTGGACAAAAAAGAACGCGTGCGCGTCTGGCTCGGCTCGCATCGAGCACTGCTCACCGCGGCGGTTGTGATCGCACTTCTCTTGCTTCCCGTGTGGCATCAATCCACGTCGGGTAGCTTTGTGCTGGAGCCTGCGCGCCGCGCTGTCGTGCGTTCCGTGGTCCCGGGATTGGTGGAAGACGTCTTCGTAAACGAGGGAACAGTCGTAGAGGCAGGACAGCCGCTGGCGAAGCTGCGCAACCTGCCGCTGCAATCAGATGTTGCCGAAGCGCAAGCTCAATTCGTTGTCGCTGCCGACCGAATGACGCTCGCCGCGATGCACTACGAAAATTACGGAACCGCGTTGCAGGAGCGACAGAGGCTAGCGGCACAATCCGAGCAGCTCCGACAGAAGGCCGCAAATCTGGAAATCAACAGCCCAATATCGGGAGTCGTGTTGTCGCCCCGACTCCGGGATCGCGTGGGCTCCTATCTCACCGAAGGGACTGAGCTGCTTGAAGTGGCCGATCTCAGCACGCTTCGGGCACGTATCTACGTTTCCGAGTACGACATGCACAAGGTGAGAGCGGGGGCGCCGGCAAAGTTACAGGTCGAAGGCGTTCCTAAAACCTGGCAGTCCCGCGCCGCAGCCATCACCCCGGTTTCGCAAGCGAGCGACCCAACGCTAGTCGACCCGAGCAAGTTCAAGGGACTTCATCCTCCACAATTCTACCTGGTCGAGTTGTTGGTGTCGGGAGCGGACGGGAGTTTGAAGCCAGGGATGACGGGCGTGGCTCGGGTCTATGGAAAGCGAACGAGTCTGGCAGGACTGGCGCTCGAAACGTTGCGAGTCGTGCTGGGCCGGAAAATCTGGTGACCAAACGTATGGTGAAAGAGAAAGGCGAGGGGAGCTGGCTGGGCACCGCCCTCCTCGCCTTTGTACAAAAAATCAGCGGAGTCTTTTGCTTACTCCACAGATTTGAGCGAAATCTTCGTGCTCTTGAAGCTTCTCGCGTTGAAGGCCTTGGCGCTCTTCAAGCTCTTTGCGGTCACTCCCTTGCTGACCTGCATGCGCATCGAGGCAATCTTCGCGCCCTTCGCGTCGGTTTCGTGCGTGCTGGCAACGTTGGCCTTCTTCGCCGTCTTCAAGGTGCTGATCAAGGACTTTTTCTGGATGGACATTTGGCTGAGCTCCCCGCCTTCTTGAATTTTTGTCTTTCCTTCAGACGCAACACTAGTATGCAACGGGCGTGCCAATCTTTCCGGCGTCCTGCGCGAACCTCCGAAGAACGCAAAATCAATCACTTACAGGGAATTGCAAGGCAGTCTGCCGTACAGAGGTGGGGAAATAGGTTAAAAATTAATCCATCCGGTTAAAATTTAACTCATCATAGGTTAATTTTTAACCTTCACACCTTCAATTTCCTGCACAGGTACTTCATCCGTTGCCCGTCCAGCCGCAGCAGAGTTGCCGCAGCCGATTTCTTACCGCCTGTCCGGCGCAATGCTGCGGTCAGGTAGGCGATTTCGATTCGTTCCATTTCGGCATCGAAATCCACTCCGTCCTCGGGAATCAGGATTGCCTCTTGGCCGCTCGCGCTGTGTTGCAGCAGGTTCTGTGGCAGGTGTTCGGCCGTAATATTTGGGCCGCTGACCATCACTACCAGCCGCTGGATCACGTTTTCGAGCTCCCGCACATTTCCCGGCCACGGATATTCTTCCAGGATTTCCAGAACTTCAGGCTGCACCGTCTTAAGCGGCTTCTTGGACGCCGCGCAATAATTCCTCAGGAAATGATCGACGAGCAGCGCCAGGTCGCCATCTCGCTCGCGCAGGGGCGGCACCGCGACAGGCACTACGTTGATACGGTAGTACAGATCCTCACGAAACTGCCCCTTGCGGACCAGATCTTCAAGGTCATCATTCGTGGCGCAGATTAAGCGGAAATCGATCTTCTTCGAAGACCGTCCACCCACCCGCTGCACGGTACGCTCCTGCAGGACGCGCAGCAGCTTGCTTTGCAATGAAGGATTTAACGTTGTGATCTCGTCGAGGAAAAGTGTTCCGTTTTGCGCGGACTCGATCAATCCTGCGCGCGCGGTGTCTGCCCCGGTAAATGCCCCCTTCTCGTACCCGAAAAGCTCCGATTCGATCAGCGAATCGGGCAATGCGGAGCAGTTCAGGCAAATGTAAGGCTGATTCGCGCGATCGCTAGACTGCACAATCGCGCTGGCAATCAGCTCTTTGCCGGTTCCACTTTCGCCGCGCAGCACAACCGTTGTGTTGCTGTCCGCGACCGCCTGGATCGTCTGATAAAGCTTTTGCATTGCGTTGCTCGCCCCGATCAGCGAACAAAACGCGGATTTGTTCTCCAATTGCTGAACGACGCGGCGGCCTTCCAGTTCGTGCGCACGCTTCTCGATCGCACGCGCGAGCAGGCTCTGCAACTCTTCGTAGTTAACCGGCGAAACCACGAACTCATCGGCCCCCGCCTGGCTGGCGCGAAGCGGGATGCTATGTTCGCGCGAGCGGGTCATCGCGACGAGAACAATGTCGTCACGAATCGCGCGGATCTCCTGCAGCACCTCTACACCATCGCGCGCGCCTTCGCCGACACTATCCAGATCAAACAGAATCGATTGAATACCGGGATCTTCCACGGCTGCTTTGATGGCTTGTTCTGTGTCCGCGAGAGTTGCGCGGAAGGTCGGCATCAGTCCGCGGCGCATCTCGGGAAAGGCGGCAGGCTCAGCAATCACCACCGCCACAGAATAAACTTCGCCTTGGGCCGCATTCATTTCGGTAGGCATGTGTAGAGACGCGCGATTATAAAGGAACGGTTTTCGCGTGCAAAGTGATTCCGCCGGGCTACGTCACATCATGAACGAAATTCACGATCCGTGCCGTCTAGTCTGTCCCCCAATATTCCTGACGCAGCAAAGTGATTGGCACGTTGCCGTTGTTCCACAGGAAATCGTGGAATTTTCTCAGGCCGAATTTTTCGCCCTGCAGCCTTCGCGCATCGGCCAGGAATCTCAGAATTTGAATTTTTCCGATTTGGTAAGAAATTGCCTGCCCAGGAGCAGTAGCAAACCCAATCGCTTCAGAACGCGCAGTCTGGCGATCCATGGGCACTTTGCTTGCGAGGTATTCAGCCGCCTGTTCGAGCGTGAATTGCCCGAGGGCCAGCTTCACATCCACCTCCACGCGAAGCGCCCTCAATCGCATGAAATGATAAATGATTTCACGAGTATGCGGGCTATCGTCAAATAGCCCGGCTTGCAGCATCATCTCCTCTGCATAGAAGCCTATTCCCTCGTTCGCGCCGGAATCGTAATAGTGACGCCGGATCGGGTCGGGATTCCGCCACGAGACAGCCAGCTGAAAATAATGGCCTGGAACTCCTTCGTGCACCGTAATCGGACGAGGATCCTCGGCGGTCGCCAGCCAGAAGAATCCCATCTTTTCCGACGGCGGATTCACATAACGCACGCAATTCTCGATGAGCCGCGATGGTCCAGTGAAGTCATCGGTTTCGCCGAACGCGCTTACCGCGCGAAGATATTCTGGCATCGGACGAAGCGTATAGTGCTGGATGCCTTGCGGAACGGAGAGAATGTCATGTGCTTCGAGAAAGTCACGAATGGACAGTTCGTCCGCTGCGGCTTTTCGAATCCACGTTTCCGTGTCCGGGAAAATCCGAAGCGGCGGCACGCTCTTGTTTCTTCCCTCTTCGTACGCCTCAAACGCAACGCTTCGCGCCCACTCCTGATTGCTCAGCTCCAGCAGCTGCTCTGGCGTGTACGGCAGCAGCGCTACATTTTTCAGAAAGAAAACGTACGCTTCACGCCCAAGCGCGGTCTCTTGCGGGAGTTCGGGCAACTTTTTTTGCAACCATGCGCGGTATTGTTTGAGCGCTGTTCCAGCCTCCCGGAGCGCCTCATCCAGTTCCTCGCGTTTCAGTGTGCTCACAGGCACAAGCGACACCGTCATGCTGATCAGTTTTCCGTCTACGCCATCGAGCGCATCGATCGCCACTTTGGCAAAAGGAGCAGGCGGATTTTCAAGGTTCTCTTCGCCTGCTTTCACAAAATCAGGAATGTTGCGGATTCGCGTCAGCAACTCGTCGCTGCGCTTTTTGTCGAATGGTGCGGGCACAACCAGCGCCTCGACGATCGCCGTAAGGCTTTGCTCGACATAAAAATTGGGATCCCGCTTCCACCTCGGATTCACGTCCAATTCCCAGCGGACTCTCGCCAGAGCAGAGCTCATCAAGCGGTAGTCAACCTGCTGCGCCGCCGGCGCACCCACAGCATCGAGTTTCTTCCAGCGGGCGTCGAACCGCACGAGCGCTGCTCGTTGTTTCTCGATTTCGGCGTGTGACCAATCGCGCTTCCCGCCCGGGCGCTCAATACGAGGAATGTCATCCGGCGAATAAGGCTGGGCGGCCGCGCGCCATGTCCAGAAATCCGCTGCGAGTTTTTCAAGCGAATCGTTCCTTGAATTTGCGGGCTGTGCCATAACCGCGCAGGGAAAATGCAGCAAAAGTATCAGTAGCGGGCCGGGCGAAAAGCTCTTCATCGCGGTCCTCTTTGTGCGAAAACATCTATGAACATCTGGAGGCGCGCAAAGTTTGCCAGACTCGCGCCGGCCTGCAAAGTAAAAACGAATCTTAGTTCTGCACGATAAAGATTTGCCGTTTACGAAACGCAGCGATGCCATTACTTTTGGAGAGGGACTGAACTTGGCCCGGTAAGGATGATCATGATTTCAGAAAATCAATCCCCGAAAAAAAGCATCTTCAAGAATCCATTCGTGTATTCCTCTCTGCTCATCCTCGTTGTCGCCGTGTACGTCGGATGGATTATTTTTTCTCGGCATCAGGACACCCGCGCTTATGATGAGCGCGCGGCCGACGCGCAGGCCAAAAAACAGCGGGAGCAGGATCGGGCAGCAATCGAACAACTCGGCGGCCGTCAACTCGCGATTCAGATGTTGTATGCCACACCCAGGATTCACCGGGGCGAAACCGCGCAAGTTTGTTTCGGCGTCGCCAACGCTAAGACCGTCACGCTCGAGCCGCAGAACAGCCCAGTCTGGCCGTCGCACAACCTGTGTGTTGACGTAAAGCCAGCTAAAACAACCACTTACACGCTCACAGCAGCGGGGGCCGACGGCAACAGCGTCTCCCAAGAGGTGACTATCGAAGTACACTGATCTCGCCAAAACGGCGCTTGTTCCGGCAATTTCATCGCATCTATAATTAGTACTGCGCGGGGGCGGCATAGCACCTTCCAAATCCCTCCCCCGCGAATCTTTTTTGGTGAAGGCGCATGTCCGACCCTATCGCGAAAATCAAAAAGAAACTGCAGGACGAAATAGACCTGCTCGACCACGAGCTGAATGTGGATCTACCCAAAGAAATTGCCGTTGCACGAGCGCACGGCGACCTTTCAGAAAACGCGGAGTACAAATACGCCAAAGAACGGCAAGGCTTTGTCAATGCGCGTATTGCTCAACTGAAAAAGCGCATGGGCGATCTCGGTATGCTCAACCTCACCAATATCCCCACGGACCGCTCGGGATTTGGCTCAAAGATCGTGGTCATCGATACTCAGAAGGACGTGCGCATCGAATACAAACTCGTCAGCAGCGAAGAGGCCGATGCCGAAAAAGGCTTCATCTCCACGACTTCCCCGATTGGAAGAGCGCTTCTGAACCGCAAAGTCGGTGACGAAGTCCAGGTCACTACGCCAGCCGGCAGCAAAGAGTTCGAAGTCGTCGAACTTCTTACCATCCACCAGCTCGAGTAACCAAACCAGCCATCCAGCCGTTTCATCAATTGGAGCATCTCACGTTTTAGTGAGGCAGTATGATTTGGGGCCCCGGGTCCGCGCTTGGTTTACTCGCAATTCTTGGGTACGCCCTGTTCGTGTGCGGAGCCATCTTGCTGTGGGCAAACCGCCTCAACGTTCCAACGTGGGTGAACGATGAGCTCGGAGCCGTCCGGCGCAGCGTCATTCGCCATGCCGTATCGGGAACATCTCACGGGCTTCGGGAAGAGCTCACCTACAAAGCGTGCCCTACCAATTTCAGCCGCACTCTCGCCCGACCGCTGCGGCGCCGCATCAATCGCGGAGCGATTTTGTTGGCAATTGGCCCGCTCCTATGCCTGCTCGACTTTCTGATGTAGCATTGCTCTCCGCTTCTGCACGACCTTCGCCTCCTTTACAATTCCTTCCGCGATGAAACCCTCCTTAATTGTCCATGGTGGTGCCTGGGATATTCCAGATGAAGCCGTTCGAGCCTGCAATGAAGGCTGCCGCAACGCTCTTAGCGCTGGATGGAGCATCCTCGCTTCGGGCGGCTCTGCCCTCGAAGCCGTCGAAGCTGCTGTGATTGCGCTCGAAGATGATCCTGTTTTTGACGCTGGCTTCGGCTCTCATCTCAATGCCGACGGCAGAGTGGAGTGCGACGCCATCGTGATGGATGGAGCCACGCTTCGCGCCGGCGCGGCTGCCGGTTTGCAGCGTTTGAAAAATCCCATTCGCCTCGCACGAAAAATTCTGGAAGAATGCCCGCACATGATGCTCGTTGGCGAAGGTGCGGAGCGCTTCGCAAACGCTTCAGGTCTCGCGCTCTGCAAGGCCGAAGAACTCGTCAGTAAAGCAGAGTGGGAGGCCTTTCTTCGCTGCAGCAAAGACGAGCATGCCGCGATTCACCACCGCGGACACGAGCAAGGCACGGTTGGTGCCGTTGCACTCGATCGCGAAGGCCGTCTCTTCGCGGCCACTTCCACCGGCGGAACCTGTTGCAAACTTCCTGGCCGTGTCGGTGATTCTTCGTTGATCGGCTGCGGTTGCTATGCCGATTCGCAGGCAGGCGGCGTTTCCTGCACGGGTTATGGCGAAGCGATCATGAAAATCGTCATGGCCAAAACCGCCGTTGATTTTCTCCGTCGCGATTCGTCGAACGAAGAAGAGAAGCGTGCCCTCGCGCAATGGGCTACCCACAACGCCGTCCAGCTTCTGGCCGAACGTGGAAGAGGCACCGGTGGACTGATTCTTCTTGATCGTTTCGGAACTCCCGCATTCGCGTTCAACACGCCACGCATGGCGTATGGATTCGTAAACCCGGATGGCTCGTTCGTTACGGCCGTCTGAGCCTGGTGTTCAATCCGGTTTTCTTTCGCGTCCTTTACGGCGGTGGTATAAGTCGCCGATGGAATATGTCACGCCGCTGAAGAAAGTCACTCGCGGCAGATTGCCGTATGCTCCGACGTATAGACCACTATCGAGAATGCATCGTGAGGAGATGCTGTAGATCGCGGCGCCCATGATGGTCATCGTGGCTGGGGTCATAGCATTCGTGCGGCTGAAACCTGCGATCTCCGCCGTCATCCCCCATTTCCCCCTTATGCCATGAGAATAAGCGAGCGCCGTGAAATAATTTCGGTCGAATCCGCTTCCGCCGGGCCGCCCCAACCATTGCGCCGTCTCGTTAAAGTCCAAGTGATGCTTTCCAAAATCCTTGCTCACCAGGATTCCCGCGGAATGGCCGACAGCTCCGACACCCAATTCAGCGGGCGCCGTCGGAATAATCGCCGAATAAAGCAGAGAGAAAGTAGGCCGCCGATCCTCCTGTTGAAAAAGCTTGTACTTGAATCCCGCGCCGGAATCGCCAAGGCCGGCAATGCCCGCATCGCGCTCGAGCAAGTTGTTTGCGAAACGGAGCTCAAGGTTTTTCGTCAGCCCAAACTTCAGAAGGCCGTTGATATTCTGATGACCATCTGAAGCCTCGAAGCCATATTCAATCTCAAAGACTCCGGACTGCACCGACTCTGCCGTGGTGGAAAATGTCGGGCGATTCGGCACGGCGGTAATCTGGTCGGGACCGTTGGGCGGATTGACTTGAGCCGGATCGCTGCCCTGAGAAGACTGCCCGGTGCCCTCTGCGTCTGATGGACTTTGTGCCGCTGTCGGAAGACTGACGACGGGAATGACGCACACAAGAAACAGCAATACGAATACGCGCCGAAACAAATGTTTGTGGGGCATTATTTTTGCTTAGCAGAGCTTAGCAGCTTGTGCCTTCGAAAATTGTGACAATGGATGGAAAAATTGTCCGACAATGTTCGTCATAGGATCGGAACGGCGATGACGGAACGTAACCTATCTTCTGAAGCGGCTGGTCTGTGCTCACACTGCCGCCATTCACAAGTAATCGAGTCGAGCAAAGGGTCCGTGTTCTGGCTCTGTGAACTCAGCAAGACCGACCTGCGATTCCCGAAGTATCCGCGCCTGCCGGTGCTTTCCTGCGCCGGTTACGAACGTCGAAGCGACGATCAGCAGCCTCCCAAGCCGAGTGAGCCAATCAATTAACTAACTTATGTCAGACTCCTCTCGGGTCAACTCCATCCGCGAACCGGGGTGTGCCGCTGCTCCTCTCCCTTCGGCTGTGCGTTCAGCTCGTGCTGATTGCCTTTCTTTGCCTTGCGTATTCGGCGCGAGCGGAAAGCTGCGCATCACTAGCACTCCGCCCGCCCTGTGGCATCATCTCGCTAGACTCGTATAAATCCTTAGTGGGCCAGATCGCGGCGAAATCGTGGATAGTTTTTTCGATTTCCATTGAAGGTTCGACAATTACGTTTTCGGTTGTAGGTTTCACAGAGAGTCTCGCAGCCGTCTCAGTTTTATCCTGGGCAGGCCATGATGCGCGGTACAAGCCCGTGCCAAGAAACCATGCGAACTAGTGAGTAAGCGTCGTACAGCCTCCGCTCGGCCGAGGGTACTGCGAACTGCTCCTCGTCGTCACGCCGGAGACTTCCCCATTACCTCACAAGCAGTCCGTTGGCATGGGTGAACACACTGTGTTAGCATCCGCGGCGGGTCGAACGCTTCGGCGAACGGCCCACACAGGAGAACGGACCAGGGGTATTTTTCGATTGTCCTTCGCCTCGTTGCGCCGCAAAATAGTTTCTTGAGCGACGCAGCGGGACCCAGGGGTTCAGGGTTTGTTTTACTAACCCTGACAGAAGTTAAGCGGCGCGAATTTCGTTGAGGCAAAATTCTGCCGCGCAGCAAGAGGCCACGCTCTCCTTCCCCAGCACCTTAACTCACCCAGGCGCAGGCCCGCGCCTGCCATTGACAGGACGGACCTCGCCTGCACGCCACGAGCGGCGCAGATTGGGAGGTCTGTATGAAGACGTATCTCACCAAGGACATCAGAAACGTTGGCATTGTCGGCCACGGCGGCACCGGAAAGACGCAACTGGTGTCGTCGTTACTCTTCACCGCGGGAATGACGCCGCGTTGGGGAAAAGTTGCGGAAGGAACCACCACAACCGACTTTGACGAAGAAGAAATCGCCCGAAAAATCTCCACGCAAACCGCTCTTGCCCACGCAGAATGGCCGTGCACGCTTTGTGCCGGCTCAAATGTAAAAGTTAATTTCCTCGATCTCCCCGGCTATGGCACCTTCATCAACGAAACCAAAGCTTCCTTGATCGCCGCCGATTCCGCATTGATCGCAGTCGACGCGCACGTCGGCGCGCAAGTAACCACCGAAAAAGATTGGGACTTCTGCCTGGAATACGATATTCCGCGCGCATTCGTGCTCACGTGGATGGACCGCGAACTGGCAAGTTTCGAGCGTTCCATGGAATCGTTGCAGCAGGCCTTCGGTCGCAGTGTTGTCGCGCTGCAACTGCCGATCGGAACAGAACGTGGATTTCGCGGCGTGATCGATCTCGTTGCGATGAAGGCTCACTTCTACACTCCGGATGGCGATGGAAAGCCAAAGATTGAAGAAATTCCCGCCGCGCTTGCCGAAGACGCAAAGGAAGCTCACGAAAAATTGGTCGAACTTGTAGCCGAAGGCGACGATGAGTTGATGGAGGAATTCTTCCGCGAAGGCACAATTCCGATTCAGGACTTGATCCCTGGTGTACGCAAAGCAATCGTCGCCGAAAAAATTGTTCCGGTATTGATGATCTCCGCCGCTCACAATATCGGCAATGGCAGCCTGCTCACATTTCTTGCCGACGTGTTTCCACATCCCGACGAACACGAAGAAGAGGGCTACACCGAGCCGGGCGGAAAGGGCAAACGCGTGGAACGCAAGTACGATGACGCGCAGCCGTTATCGATTTTCGTCTTCAAAACCATGGCCGACCCGTTCGCGGGACGCATCAACTATTTCAAGGTAAAGAGCGGTGTTCTGAAAAATGACGCGACCGTTACGAATTTCGTTCGCGGAACTCAGGAAAGAATGCAGCACATTCAAGTCGTGCAGGGGAAGGCGCTGACAGAAGTTGGTGAACTGCACGCCGGCGATATCGGTGCAATCGCAAAATTGAAAGATACTTTGACGGGCGATACGCTCGGTGACAAAAATGCTCCCGTATTTTATCGGCCTGCTCAGATCCCCGAACCCGCCATCACCTTTGCCGTCGAACCCAAGACACGCGCCGACGAAGACAAAATCGGCGTGGCCATCCACAAAATTTTGGAAGAGGACACAGCCCTACGGTTTTCCCGCGATCCGCAGACAAAGGAATTTCTGCTCGCAGGCTCCGGTCAGCAGCACATCGAAGTTGTCGTTGCAAAACTGCACAAGCGCTACCACGTCGACCTCACGCTCAAACCGCCGAAAGTTCCTTATCGAGAAACCATTCGCGGGCGTGCCGATGTTGAAGGCAAACACAAGAAACAGTCCGGCGGCCACGGCCAATTCGGCGTCTGTCGCGTGAAGTTTGAACCCGCGGAGCGCAACAAAGGCATAGAATTTGTCGATGACATTTTCGGTGGTGCGATTCCCCACAACTGGATTCCCTCCGTCGAACGAGGAATCCGGGAAGCAGCGGCCCGCGGCTATCTGGCTGGATTTCCGATGACCGATTTTCGCGCAATTCTTTATGACGGAAAATATCACGACGTCGACTCTTCCGACATCGCCTTCAAGATTGCCGGATCACTCGCGTTCAAAGAAGCGATGAAGCAAGCGCGACCCGCTTTGCTCGAACCCGTAATGCACGTCGAAGTTTATGCGCCTGACCAGTACTCGGGCGACCTGATGGGTGACCTGAGTTCACGCCGCGGACGCATTGAAGGAAGCGAAGTACGCGGCCACACCGTGGTGGTCAAAGCGCTCGTTCCGTTGGCCGAAATGCTCTCTTACGCCACCGATCTCACTTCCATGACCCAGGCACGAGCTAGCTATTCGATGGAATTTTCTCACTACGACATCGTTCCAAACGAGCTCGCGGAAAAAGTGATCGCGTCTCACAAAGCCGCACACGGCGAACAGCTAGTCGAGGAAGAAGCCTGACCTTCGTTTCCTGCCGCAAGCTTGCGGATCTCGGCAGCGGAGGGGGGGTCGGAGCTTCAGCTCCGACCTAGACACTCCCAAACTAACGGGCTTTAGCCCCTGAGGAAATGTCTTCCGAACGTCGCGAAAATCGCGGCAAAAACATGCCGGTGTACTGGCGATGTTCGGTAAACGCTTCTCCGAATTCCTGAGCGAGAAACTTTTCTTCCCTGCGCGCTTTTCGATACAGCGCGAGAAAAACAAATGCAAATCCGACCAGCCCGCTGAGCAACCCTTGCACGATTGCAGTTGCCAGCAGCGCCGTGAGCATTCCCGTGTAGATAGGATGGCGGATCCAACGGTAAGGTCCGCGGCGAATCAGTCGATGACCGGTCTTGATCGTGACAGTGCCGCTCCAGTTGCTTCCGAGTGCGAAGCGCGCCCAAACGGAAAAGAGCAATCCAAGAATTGTGAAGATCACGCATAGCAGCGGCAGTGAGGAATGTTCGGGAATGATTCTGCGCGAAAGAAAATCTCCGCCAAATCCTCCCCGGAAAATCAGTGCAAAGCCCAGCCCAGCGGGAATCACGTGCTCAAGGCGCTGCGCAGGAGATTCCCGCCGTTTTGTGGATTTGCTGAAAAACGCCATCGCTATCCAGCAAACAACCCAGACCATCCACGCGCGGCCAGCAATGCGAAAAGCATCATGCGCACCCAGCGAGAGAGCGCGCGCCGAAGCGCTATCATCAATGAGGAAGCCGGAAAACAGAAATTCAAAAATCATAAGATCGCGTGAGCCAGCATCATTTTTTGTTCAATTTGAGTGTAAGCCAGTTCGCTCCTTCCTTTGTTCTGGATTTTTGCTACGTACCTGCTTTCATCGCAAGCCTCGCATTTAGGGCCCTGAATAGATCCCAGCCCCCATAGGGCCACCGCCAAATTGGTGCTTGCCGCAGTCAAATCGCCTTCCAAAATGGACGCACTATGAAAACTACAAGCCGGCCAAAGGCAGATCAAAAAGCTGGAGCTCGCACGCTGGCGATCCACGCCGGCGAACCGAAACGCCACGGCGTAAATGTCGGTGTTGGGACCAGCATCTGCCGCAGCTCAACCTTCACATTTTCATCCACGCAAGAAATGAAAGAGTGGGCGGAAGGAAAAAATCAGGCCTACATCTATACGCGTTACGGGAATCCGACGCTAACAGTAGCCGAAGAAAAAATTGCCGCGCTCGAAGGTGCGGACGCTGCGGTAGTCACTTCGAGTGGAATGGCCGCCATTTCTTCCGCGCTCCTTGGAGCTTTGAAGCAAGGCGATGAAGTGATTTCGACGGCGCAACTTTACGGCGGCACCTATCGCTTGATGCGCGATCTTTTCCCCGACATGGGCATCACTGTCCGCCAGGTTGGAACTTCGCTCGAAGGAATCGAAACTCTCGCCACACCACACACAAAGGTTTTGTATGTCGAGACGCCGACAAATCCAACGCTGCGTTTGGTGAATCTGAAACACGCGATTGCGTTTGCCAAAAAACACAATCTTGTCTCCATCGTCGACAATACTTTTGCCACTCCGATCTTGCAGAAACCTCTCGAGCTCGGTTTTGACATGGTGGTGCACAGCGCAACGAAATATTTGGGCGGACATTCGGACATCATCGCGGGTGCCGCGGCGGGCAGCCGCAAGTGGATGGAGCGCGTGCGCCACATGGTGATTTACCTCGGCGGGTCGATGGATCCCGGCGTGTCGTTCCTGCTGATTCGCGGAATGAAAACGATGGGCGTGCGCGTCGCGCAGCAATGCGCGAATGCCATGGCAGTCGCAACTTTTCTCGAACGGCATCCCAAAGTTGCGCGCGTGCACTATCCGGGCCTGAAGTCGCATGCGGACCACGCCCTGGCAAAAAAACAGATGAAAGGATTCGGCTCAATGCTGGCATTCGACCTCAAGGGCGGGCTGCCGGCGGCACGGCGATTCTGCGATCGCGTGCAACTGTTTTTGCTGGCGGCGAGTCTGGGCGGCGTGGAATCGCTGGTGGTGCTCCCGGTGTATAGTTCGCACTATCGGATGAGCAAGCAGGAACTAGAGGCGGCGGGAGTGACTCCCGGCACGGTGCGAGTTTCGGTCGGCCTTGAAGATGTAGAGGATCTGATTGCGGATCTGAAACAAGCGCTCTTGTAGCGTTCGATGGGCTCAGATGGAATCAGTGGAAAATGGCCGGCTGCAAGAGGATGATACTGTTTTGCCGCGCGGGCCGGGAAGCATAGGAGGGCAAATGGGACACAAACTCGTGTCGCTTATGTTGGCGTTGCTGGTCTGTTCAGTTGTGGCGCGCGGAGTTACTCTCGGAAAGGAAACTTCGCCGTTTGAACGACTGAAAACATTGGTTGGCGAGTGGGAAGGTACGAATTCTGCCGGGCCGGTGAAAGCTACGTACACGCTTGTCGCGGGCGGCAGCGCGCTGATGGAGAGGCTACAATCCGCAAACGAGCCAGAAATGATCACGATGTATTCCGCGGATGGCGATCACATTCTGATTACACATTATTGCAGCACGGGAAATCAGCCGCAGATGAAAACGGAAACCATGTCGGGCGGTGCGGAGAAGTATACATTCACGCTGGTTCGCGTCACGGGAATGAAAACGCAGGATGAAGGACACATGGTCGGTCTTGTGCTCAGCTTTCCCGACAAGGATCACCTGACACAAGAATGGAAATACCAGAACAACAAAGGAAAAACGTCGGCAGATTTATTCCACCTAAAACGGAAACCGGAAAAGGCCGCGACGATTGTGCCCTCCGGAAACTGAACCAGTCCATCGCGAAGTGCCGGACAATTTCGGCAAAAACGATTTCGGCAAAAACTCACTAATTATCCTTCACATTATTTCACCAAGTCTGAAATCGAGTGATTGCGTCTTCCTGCTGCGGCCACTTTCGGAATTGCCCGAAATTGCCATTAGAATGAATTCATGGCGCCCACCGCGAATGATTTGAGTCCGCTGCAAAAGATTCGCGCGTCGCTTTTAGCAGGTGAGACGTCACCTCGTAGGCTTGCCGAGCAAGCGCTTGCAAACGCGAATCAAAACGCCGGACGAAATGTTTACCTCTCGCTGAATAAAAATTGTACGCTCGGTGAAGCAGATCGCACGCTGGAAAAATTTGGCGCCGTTGATGACAAACCGCCGCTGTACGGGCTGCCGGTTTCGCTGAAAGATTGTTTCGACCTCGAAGGATTCCGCAGCACTGCCGGTACTCGCTTCTACGCTGAAAAAAGTGATATTGCGCAAGAGGATTCGGCCGTCGCGAAACGTTTGCGCGCGCAGGGTGCAGTGATTGTTGGAAAAACCAATCTGCATCCCCTGGCGTATGGCATCACCGGCGAAAATCCTGATTTCGGCGATTGCCTGCAACCTGCCGACGCGAAACTGTTGACCGGCGGTTCGACAAGCGGTGGCGCGGCCAGCGTGCAGGAAGGCTCGGCGGTTGCGGCGATCGGAACCGATACTGGAGGATCGATTCGAGTTCCCGCGGCGCTGTGCGGACTGGCGGGATACCGCGCGTCGATTGGCCTGGCCTGGGATCGCAAGTTGTGGACCGGTGGAGTGCATCTCGCACAATCTTTTGACACGCTCGGATGGATTTTTCAGGACTTGCGCGATGCGCCGCTTCTTGCGGAAGGCTTGTTCGGCCTGAAAGCTCCCAGTGAATCCAATCCGAGTGAGAGGGGCTTGCAAGTTCCACAGTTTCACGTGAAGGTCGGCGCGATTGCACCGGAATTTCTTCACGATTGCGATGCGAACGTAGTGTCGGCGTTTAAAGCGTGCAAAGAGTTGCTCGCCGAGTCGGGAGCGGAGCTGCATTCGTTTGAAGCAGCGCATTGGGAAGATGCGCTCTCCATTTATGCGCCGATCCAGGCGAGCGAGGCGGCTGCGATTCACGCGTCGAAGACAGGTGGAGACTTTTCGCCGTTTCCGTCGCCGATCGGTGAGCGTTTGGCGTGGGGCGCGTCGCTTAGCGCGGATGAAGTTAGCCGGCAACGATTGCGGCATGTGGAATTTCGCGAGAGCGTGGATGCGTTGTTCCACTCGTTTGATTTCCTGATCATGCCCTGCTCGCCAATCAGCAAGCTCGAAGCCGGGAAGGATCACACGCAAACGCGGAGCAAAATTTTGCGGTACACGACTCCGTTGAGTTTGGCAGGAACACCGGTCGTGACTGTGCCGTTTCCAGGTGGAGCAGGAATTCAACTTGCGGCGGCGCGCGGCGAAGATGCGCGTCTGCTCGCGTACGCAGCAGCGTTGATTTGACTCTTACGTACCTGCCAAGAGCAATATTTATGGATTGACCGAGGTAGGCCACCCCCAGAAGTTCTAACCGGATAAAGGCTGCCTACGCGCGCGAACACGATGGCACCGGAATGAGCGTAGCGTCGATGTATTGTGGCTTGCCGTTCACCATGACCGGGCGGAAGCGCCATTGGAGCACGGCATTGTATGCAGCGAGAAACACATCGTTCGGCATGTCGTGAGCCGGTCCAGCAAGAGTGAGTTTTCCGGCTTCGTCAACTTAGATATTAATTGCGACGTCTTTGAGCCTGCCGGCCACACTTCTAGTTCCTCTCGTCGGAGACGCCGTGCATCAGGCTTCGCCGATATCTTCGTGCCAGATGGCGGGATTTTCTTGAATGTAGTTGGCGAGGAGGGTGACGCACTCTTGGGAATCGAGGTCGATGACTTCGATGTTGAGGGAGCGGAGCCAGTCGATGCCGCCCTGGAAGGTGCGGCTTTCGCCTACGATGACGCGAGGGAATCCGAATTGGCGGACGAGGCCGCTGCAATACCAGCAGGGCGCGAGGGTGGTGACCATGGTTAATTCGCGGTAGCTGCGCTGGCGGCCGGCGTTGCGGAAGGCGTCGGTTTCTCCGTGCAAGGATGGATCGTTATTTTGTACGCGGCGATTGTGGCCGGAACCGAGGAGCGTTCCTTGTTCATCGAAAATGGCGGCGCCGATGGGGATGCCGCCTTCGGCGAGTCCTTTGCGGGCTTCCGCGATGGCGACGGCGAGCATGGCGTGGTGGTCGAGAGGGTTTGTCATTGGCGGGATTATACCCGGGTGCGGTTGGAGCGGAGTTCGTGAAAAAGAAAGTCAAAAACCGCATCTATGAGGCAGGCACTGGCGTCAACTTGAGATTTTGCGTAGACGGTTGGGATTGCCTGGGAGATGGATCAGTGGGCTCGCGGTTTTCCAAGCACATCGCGCTTCCGAGATAAACTGACATGGGCGCCTCCTGTTTGGCTCCATGCCAAACGGTTCAAGCACGATGCGCACGAGCATACATCTGCCTAGGCACGGAGGCCTGCCTCATGCCATCACCTTGAAAACGCAACCTTGCGGCACCTCAATTTTGCTCGAATCGTAAGTGCTTCTGGCCGCGTGCCGGTCGCGCTCTACAGCAGGCGGATGGAAAAATGCGGTAGTATGGCTCGCGTAGGCGCGAGGATTTTGTACACGATGAGCCGAGCATCACGTGAAGTTGCTTCACCGCGAGTGGTTAATATCGAAGATTTGCGGCAGCTTGCAAAGTGGCGGCTTCCCAAAGCGGTCTTCGATTATGTAGATGGCGGCGCGGAAGATGAATCGACGTTGCGCGAAAACTGCCGGGCGTTTTGCGACTTCACATTTCGGCCGCGGCAAGCAGTGAAGTTTCCCGACTACAATTTGCGCACGACTGTGCTGGGAATGGAAATTTCGTTTCCGGTATTTCTGGCTCCTGTGGGTTACAGCAGATTGATGCATCCCGGCGGCGAAGTTGTAGCGGCTGCAGCGGCGGGCGCTGCGGGTACGGGTTACACACTGTCTACGATTTCGGGACACAAGCTGGAGAATGTGCGAGCGGCGACGAAAGGTCCTGCGTGGTTTCAATTGTATTTGGTAGGAGGACGCGGTTGCTCGGAAGCTACGATTGAGCGCGCGAGAAACTCCGGGTTCCATGCGCTGGTGGTGACCATCGACACGCCAATCGCCGGCATGCGGGAGCGCGACTTCCGCAATGGTATGAAAGAGATGCTGGGCGGATCGTTTTTTGCAAAACTTCCTTATTTATCAGATGTTTTTGAGCATCCGGGCTGGCTGCTTTCTTTTTTGCGCGACGGCGGAATGCCGCGGCTTGAGAACATCGTGATTCCAGGGCAGGGGCCTATGTCTTTGGTGGATGTCAGCTCGGCGTTGTCGCGAGCGGTTGTGACCTGGGAAGATTTGAAATGGATTCGCGATTTATGGAAAGGGCCGATCATCGTGAAAGGCGTGCTGATTGCCGAAGATGCGAAACGCGCGGTGGATGAAGGAGCTGCGGCGATCGTCGTTTCAAATCATGGCGGGCGCCAACTGGATTGTGTGTCGCCGTCGTTGCGCGCGTTGCCGGAAGTCGTCGCGGCAGTGAATGGCCGGGCGGAAATCCTGATGGACGGCGGCGTGCGTCGCGGAAGCGATGTCGTAAAGGCGCTGTGCCTTGGAGCGCGCGCGGTGCTGATCGGCCGAGCGTATGCTTATGGATTGGCCGCGGCGGGCCAAGCGGGTGTTGCGCGAGCGCTCGAAATTCTTCGCGCGGATGTGGATCGAACGATGAGGCTGCTTGGTTGTTCGTCGGTGGCGGCGCTCGATGCGACGTATTTAAATAGAACGCGCGAAGATTGGTGATAGGAATGGTAGAGGAGCCTTTTCTATTTTTCGGTTCGTGCAGCGGTGATCGATTTACGAATCGCAGCAAGTGGGGCGTCATCCTGGAATTGCACGGTTCCGTTTTCTTCGCGGATCCCTAATTCCTTCCAGAGCGCCGCCAAGTCAGTTTCCGTCGGGCTGTTTCGCATGCGCTCATAGAGCTTCATCAGAACATCGGTTCCGGTCGCGCGATCGCCAACATTGAGCGCTTTCTCCAGTTCCCAATCCTCGCGCATGTCGCCGCCGGCATTCAGGATTCCGCGAAGAGCGTCTTGCAGACCTTTTTTGTTTTGCGTTTGCCGGCGAATTTCCACGTCCGCCAGGAAGCAGAAAAGTGCGCCGCCCCAATACGTCCTGCCCCAAGTATGCGTGTGATCGAGTCCCTGATCGCCGGACTGCGGCAAGCCCTTGGGCATGTCGCGAACCAGTTCGAACCACATGCGCGAAGCGTTGAATTGGCCAGCTTGTATGCGCGCGATCGGCTCGACGTAGGTAGCGATTCCTTCTTCAATCCAATGATGCTCGTCGGGCACGGATGGAAAAGTCAGGTGCACCATTTCGTGAGTCAACATCCAATCGGTAGCGAGGTCGTCCGCGGTTGTTTCGTTTCCAACGGCGATTCGAATTAATCCGCCACGCATGGAAAACGTGCGGCCTCCGCGGACACCTTTGCCATCGAACGGTCTGATCTGGAGAAAGACGTGGGGAACTGAATAGCGTCCGTAATACGCCACGACAGCGTCCGCGGCGTTCTGGACCCAACGCTTGAGTTGTAGGTCTGAGACTTGCGGGAAGGTCGCGTCGACCGAGACGTCGATACGCGAGGAGCCAGCGTCGATTGCGAACGTAGTTTCGGCGCGCGTTTCAGTTGGAGTGAACATAGAGAGGAGAAAACGCAAAAGGAAGAACGGAACAACCGAGCTCGAGCTTGCCGTGCCGGTCACAAAGCTCCTTCGCTGTGTCGATTAGCGACGTTCAGCAACTAAGAGACGCGCGACTCCCCTGCAGCCGGACTGGGCAGATGAACGAATCGCCGGAGTAAATAATCCACACAAAATTTTCCGGGTCCAAAAATCAGGACGATGGCTGAGGCAATCAGAAACGTGTAGGGCGCCGCTGCATAGAACTTGTCGGGATCGGAGAAGACGGAAAAGAGCGCTTCGCGATCAGCGGTTACGTAGGCCATGATCAAGTTAATCGTGAGGACCAGCGAGGTCATCCGCGAAAACAAGCCGAGAGCAAAAAGGATGCCGCCAAAAAACTCAACGCAGGCGATGAACACCGCCATCTGAGCCGGCATCGGGAGGTTCAGACTGCCAAAAAACTGTGTGACTCTGTCGAGGTTGTGGAGTTTGCCCCAGCCGCTTTCGATGAGTTGCCAACCCCAATAGAGACGGACCAGGAGGAGAAAAGGGGACTGAAGACGAGAGACGAGCGCGAAAAAGCGGTCGTGGTATTTGCTCAGATTGTTGATGAGTGTGCTCATGGGTGCTATGGATTCGCGAGTTGCGGAAAGGTGTCAGCGTTTTTTCGAATTGTAGCTTGATTTTTGTTTTTGCGGTGGCGCACAAAACCAGCCGAGGTTGGACCAATTGCGGAACCATTCGGTCACTTGAGCGGGGTCAGCACCGGAATTCTTGGATCGCTTCCCAAAAACTTCGTTGACTGCTTGTCCAAGCGTTTTGCCTTTTTGAATGGCCAACAGCAGACCATATTCCGCCGCTTGCAAGCGACGGAAGTAAACCGAATCGTCGTTCCGGTGGACGGCAAGAAAAATTGTTTTTGGCCTTAACTTTGCAACTGCCGTAACGCGCTTGCGCTTTCTTCGCTCGCGGAAGGCGTTGCTCAAAAATTCGGTATCGTCGTTAAAGCGCTTGATTTCGAGCACCAGCGCGTCGACAGGATAGTGAAATTTCAAAAGACTCATATAAGGCTGCAGCTTGAGACGCAAATCGCCTCCCGCGGATTTTGCAACGTCGGCTGGTCGAAGCGGTTCTTCAGCGGCTCCATCGAACGCTTCGATATCGGCCCATTCGAGGCGAACCATATCGAAAGCGATTGCCTGTTTTGAACCCGCCCAATGAGGATTTTTTTTCAACCAGGGTTCGAGATCGCGCCCGAGATTGCGGAGCGTGAAGGATCGTGAGGGCCGGTCCGTCAAATAGGCTTTACAGAGTGATTCGAAGCGGCGATTTCCCAGAATCGCCTGCAGGCCAGGAAAATCTTCGGCCAGGCTCGACATCAGCCGCCACCAATATTGTCGGTTGTAGATTTCGAGGCGTTCGAAAGAAGTGAGGCGGTCATTCGGCTTGATGAAACGTGCGGCATGCTTGGACATGGCTTCGCCATTCGGAGCGCGCTTGCTCATGTGTTCCGACGGAGTGAGCGGCTGCATCACCGCTTTGGCCATCGTGCGTTGGAGGCTCAGCAAGTTCATACGGCACGCGCCAGAACGCTTTTCGCAAGAAAACGATTCGCTTTCAACGCTTCGTTATGAACTTCGCGAAAAGTCGGAATGCTATCGTCCCATTCCAGCAATGTTGCAGTGTGGCCGGCTCTTTGAATCGCGCGGTCGTACAATTTCCAGACCGGGTCAATCACCGGATGATCGTGGGTATCGAGAATATATTTTTCGTACTTGGAGTG
>Ga0137386_10000589_pt1 | contig 20855 bp, 16 predicted proteins | sample SagtaG_4_FD_104910 | JGI IMG/M metagenome (GOLD analysis project Ga0137386, IMG submission 104910) | Vadose zone soil microbial communities from Sagehorn Ranch, Mendocino, California, USA - Sage2_R_100_16 metaG | ecosystem: Environmental > Terrestrial > Soil > Vadose zone | place: USA... | reverse complement strand
ATCTCGTTGTCTCTATCGGCGCTGCCATTGCTCGCTCTGTGGTCAAAAATGTCAAGAAGGATTACCTCGGAGAACAGAATGATGAGAGCGAGCCCCACCCAGAGCCCTACCATCGAGGCGACCTGAGTGAACACGAGACACATCTTGCCCCGAGAACCTTAGCAGCCGCGACATATACTCTTCAGCTTTTTGTCGAGCGCCTCGTCGAGTTCCTTTTGCTTCTTTTCGGCGGCCGTCTCCTGATCTGGCAAAGACTGTTCAGGGGATTTATTTGGTCGGAGTGGTGCGGGTGAAATGACCGGCATCTAGCCCTCCGGAACGAGGAACAATCCGGCCAGCGGCGGAACGGTGAGACTCAATTCCGGACCCGAACCTTTGGCTTTTGTCGCGATCGATCCGGCGTTCCCCACGTTGCTGCCGCCGTAGATCGCCGCGTCGCTGTTGAGGATTTCGCGCCAGCGGCCGCTCCTGGGGACCTTGATGCGGTAATTGTAGCGGACTTCCGGCGTGAAACTCACGACGACGACGCACGGCGCGCGGCCGTCGCGCGCCTTGCGCTGCCAGGCAAACACGCTGCGGTCGGTATCGTCGGCGACGATCCATTCGAATCCTGCCGCCTCGCAATCGAGCTCGTGCAGCGCGGGAACCGAGCGGTACAGCCGGTTGAGATCGCGCACCAGCGCCTGGATGCCGGCATGGCGCGGCTGGGAAAGCAGGTGCCAGTCGAGGCTGCGCTCGTGACTCCATTCCTGCTCCTGGGCGAACTCGCCGCCCATGAACAGCAGCTTCTTGCCGGGGTGCCCGTACAGGAACGTGTAATAGGCGCGCAGGTTGGCGAATCGCTGCCACTCGTCGCCCGGCATCCTGCCGAGGATCGAGCGCTTGCCGTGCACGACTTCGTCGTGGGAGAGCGGCAGGACGAAGTTCTCGAAGAAGGCGTAATGCAGGCCGAACACCACGTCGCCGTGGTGGTGCCTGCGATGGATCGGATCCTTGCTGACGTAATTGAGCGTGTCGTGCATCCATCCCATGTTCCATTTGTACCCGAAGCCGAGCCCGCCCCAGTCGACCGGGCGCGACACCATGGGCCATGCGGTGGATTCTTCGGCGATGGTGGTCGCGCGCGGATGTTGCAGGAACACTTCGGTATTGAACTTCCGCATGAAATCGATGGCTTCGAGGTTCTCGCGGCCGCCGAAGCGGTTCGGGATCCAGCCGCCGGGCGGGCGGCTGTAATCGAGGTACAGCATGGAGGCGACCGCATCGACGCGGAGCGCATCGATGCGGTATCGCTCGAGCCAGAACAGGGCGTTCGCCAGCAGGAAATTCGCGACTTCGACGCGCCCGAAATTGTAGACGAGCGTGTTCCAATCGAGATGACGCCCCTGCATCGGATCGGCGTGCTCGTAGAGCGCGGTGCCGTCGAACTGCGCCAGCCCGTGCGGATCGTCGGGGAAATGCCCCGGCACCCAGTCCAGCACCACGGCGAGCCCGGCGTCGTGGCACGCATCGACGAGATGCAGGAAATCGTCGGGGCTGCCGTAGCGGCTCGTCGGTGCGTAGAGGCCGGTCGGCTGATAGCCCCAGGATCCGTCGAACGGATGCTCCATCACCGGCAGGAACTCGACGTGGGTGAAGCCGAGGTCGCGCGCGTAGGCCGGCAATTCCTCCGCGAGCTCGCGGTAACTCAGCCAGCGATTGCCCTGCTCGGGGCGGCGTCGCCAGGAACCGAGGTGGACCTCGTAGATGGAGATTGGAGCACTCAGCGCATTGACGCCGGTCGGGAAGGGATGCGGCTCGAGCCGCTCCACGTCGAATACGACCGGGGCGGTCGCCGGGCGCGGCTCGGCCGCGAACGCGAACGGATCGGCCTTGCGCGGCAGCAGCGAGCCGGTCGGCCCGAGGATTTCGAACTTGTACTTGTCTCCGACCCGCGCGCCGGGAACGAAGATTTCCCAGAACCCGTTGCCGCGCACGCGCATGGCGTGCCGCCGCCCGTCCCAAAAGTTGAAATCGCCGATGACGCTGACGCGCCGCGCGTTCGGCGCGAACACCGCGAATCCGATGCCATCGACGCCTTCGAGCGAGAGCGGGTGAGCACCGAGCTTCTCGTAGGCACGCAGATGCTTGCCCTCGCCGAGCAGATGCAGATCGAAATCGGAAAGGATCGGGGGAAACCGGTAGGCGTCCTCGAATTCGACGGGATGCTCCCCGAACAGCGCGCGCAGGCGATACGGCCGGTCCACCGCCTCGACCCGTCCGGCGAACAGTCCGGCCGGATGAATGCGCGCCAGCGGATGCTCCTCGCCGCCGCTCTCGAGCACCGACACCTGCCGTGCGTCCGGGAGATAGGCCCGCACGATCGGCACGCCGTCGTCGAGATGCGGACCGAGATAGACGAACGGATCGGCGTGACGGCCCTCGATCAGCGCGATGGCCTCTGCGGAGAACTGGCTCATGGCAGATCCGCTGCGGGCGGGGACGGGAACAGGATGCGCGAGGCCGCCGCCAACGGCACGCGGACCCAATCGGGGCGGTTCGTCAGCTCGTAGCCGATTTCATAGACCAGCTTTTCGAGCTTGAAGAATTCGAGCAGGCGGTCTCCGACCGTTTCCTGCTCCGGCCACAGCGCGGCGACCCCGGTGACGCCGCGGTAGGCGGCGAGGAACGCTTCGGTCGAGCGCTCGCGCCAATGCTCAAGCGCCCGTTCGAGCCTCGCGTAGTCCTCCGTCGAGACCGGAATGACCCGGCCGAGCGCCGCCGTGGTGGCGTAATCGATCGAGCGGATCAGGCCGGCGGTATCGCGCGCGGCCGGCATTTTGCGCCGGCGCTCCTGGAGACTGCGGCGCGGCTCGCCTTCGAAATCGAGCACGAATACGTCGTCCTTGACGATCAGGATCTGGCCGAGATGGAAGTCGCCGTGGTGACGCGCCTTGGGCGCATCCACGGTTTCCGGCAACAGGCCGCGGATGCGCGCCAGTGCTTCGGACCGGTGGTCGAGCAGGGCCTCGGCCGCAATGCGCGCCGGCTCCGGCAGATCCGAGCGACGGCGCGCCAGCAGCTCGAATTGGCGATCCGCGTCGTGGGCGAGCGCCTCGGTCCAGCCCTGCAGGTCGTCGGCACGGATCGGCTCGGGTGCAAAGTCCGGTTCCGCCCCGCTGCCGAGCGCCAGCTGCAACTCCGCGGTGCGCTTTCCGATCTGCTGCATGCGCGGCAGATAGGCGGCGTGCTCCGGGCTCTCGGTCGCATTCTCCGACACCAGCACCTTTTGCTCGTCGAGAAACCGGTCGAGATAGGCCGCGGTCAGCGACCAGGCGTCGCCCTGGTTCTCGACGAACCGATGAACGACGCCGATCGAGGTGGTCACCCCGTCCTCCACCAGTTCGATCGACCCGAGCAGCGCCGGCGCATTCTGGTATCCGGCGGTTTCGGTCAGGAAGCGTCCGATCTCGATCTCGGAATGGATGCCCCGCTCCAGCCGTCGATACAGCTTCAGCACGAAGGCGGAATCCGCGATCACCGTGGTGTTGGACTGCTCGGTCCCGACGGCATGCGCCGCCTCGATGGCGGGAAGCGACGAGAGCGCGAATGCCCGTGTCGGCCGAAACTCCAGCCGCCGGCCGGCGCGGTCGAGCCTGGCCCCGGCATGCAGTTGTGCGATCAGCCAGGAGACGAAATCGCGATCGGCGCTGGCATCGATCAGCACGCCTTCGCGAGCGCCGCGGCGCACCGGGCCCAGCATGTGTCGTTGCAGCTGGCCGGCGCGGTCGAGGCGGCTCCATTTGATCGTCAACGGCAGGGCGTAGTGCGACGTTCTGCCCGCCGTCGACACTTCGGCGATGCCGAGCGCAAATCCGGGATCGCCCTCCGCGACGGGAAGCACGGTCCTGAGCTTGGCGTCGAATCGCTCCCCCTTGTCCGCGAACCATCGGCTTGCCGCCAGGAACGCCGGCAGCACCTCGCGCTCGAGGACCTGATGGGAGCGGCCTTCGATCAACGAGCGCCAGCTGTGGCTGAACACCAGGGTCACCAGCTCCGGAATGATCGAGGGCGCCTCGACGGTGCCGGCATCTTCCGACAGCAGGAACCAGAAGAATCCGTACGGGGCGAGCGTGATCAGGTACGGCGCCTCGGAAATCCGCGGGAACCGCGTGCGGCCGAGCATTTCCACCGGCACGAAGCCGCGCCACGCCGACAGGTCGATTTCCGCCGACTGGGCGGAGCGCGACAGATTGGCGACGCACAGCACGACCTCGTGCTCATACTGGCGCAGATAGACCAGTACGGCGCGATTGGCCGGGCGCAGGAACGTCAGGTTGCCGCGGCCGAACACCGGGCTCGACCGGCGCACCGCGATCAGTCGCTTCATCCAGCTCAGCAGCGACGACAAGCTGTGCGATTGCGCCTCGACGTTGACGGCCTGATAGCCGTACACCGGATCCATGATCATCGGCAGGAACAGCTTCGCGGGATCGCAGCGCGAGAACCCGCCGTTGCGGTCCGAAGTCCACTGCATCGGCGTGCGCACGCCGTTGCGGTCGCCCAGATAGATATTGTCGCCCATGCCGATCTCGTCGCCGTAATAAATGATCGGCGTCCCGGGAAACGACAGCAGCAGCGAGTTCATCAATTCGATCTTGCGGCGGTCGTTGTCCATCAGCGGCGCGAGCCGGCGGCGGATGCCGAGGTTGAGCCGCGCGCGCGGGTCGGAAGCATAGGTCGACCACAAATAATCCCGCTCGACGTCGGTCACCATTTCGAGCGTGAGCTCGTCGTGGTTGCGCAGGAACAGCGCCCATTGGCAATTGCCGGGAATGTCGGGGGTCTGCCGCAGGATATCGGTGATCGGATGCCGATCCTCCTGGGCGATGCCCATGTAGATGCGCGGCATCAGCGGGAAATGATAGGCCATCTGGCATTCGTCGCCGTCGCCGAAATACGCGCTGACGTCCTCGGGCCATTGATTGGCCTCCGCGAGCAGCACGCGCCCGGGCGAGGAGGCGTCGAGCGCGGCGCGCATCTTCTTGATGACGGCGTGAGTCTCGGGCAGGTTCTCGTTGTTGGTGCCCTCGCGCTCGCACAAGTACGGAATGGCGTCGAGCCGGAACCCGTCGACACCCATGTCGAGCCAGCGCCGCATGACCTGCACCATCGCCCACAGCACGCGCGGATTGTCGTAATTGAGATCGGGCTGATGGCTGAAGAAGCGGTGCCAATAATACGCGCCGGCGACGGGGTCCCAGGCCCAGTTCGACTTCTCGGTATCGTTGAAAATGATGCGGGTGCCGAGATAGCGCTGGTCGGTGTCGCTCCAGACGTACCAGTTGCGGGCGTCGGTGTGCGGCTTGCTGCGGCGCGCGCGCTTGAACCACGAATGCTGATCCGACGTATGATTGACGACCAGCTCGATGATGACCTGCAGGCCGCGCCGCTTGGCTTCGGTTATGAACCGGCGGAAGTCGCGCATGGTGCCGAAATCGGGATTGATGCGGCGATAATCGGCGATATCGTAGCCGTCGTCGCGGCCGGGGCTCGGATAGAACGGCTGCAGCCATAGCGTGGTGACGCCGAGCTCCTGCACGTAGTCCAGGCGATCGGTCAGGCCGGCGAAATCGCCGATGCCGTCGTTATTGCTGTCGGCGAACGCCTTGACGTGCAGCTGATAGAGAATCGCGTCCTTGTACCAGAGCGCGTCCCCCGCCTTGGTCGTCGTCCTCGCGTTCGACTGCATGTCCACGGCGATCCCCTACCGGGCCAAACAGCGCAACAGCAGGGCGGGATCTTCGGTCGGATTGATGTTGAGCCGCACGCCGCCCCACGCGATCGCATGCCGCTCGCCCGTGACCAGATTCTCCACGGCGGCGACCTTGGTTCGCGCGCCGTCGGGGCCGATCTCGAGATCTCCGAAATGCAGCCAGAATTCGCGCGGGCGCGCGCCGCTGAGCGCGATCGCGACCGCGACGGCGTTGTCGCGCGAGGCCGACTCCTTGACGAAGCCCATGACCTGGTCGTCGTCGACCGCAACGAAGCGCAAATTGCCGGTCTGCAGCAGCGCCGGATTGGCCCGGCGCAGACGATTGAGCCGTCCGATATAGTCCTTGATGTTGCCGGGCCGGTCCCAGTCGCGGGTCTTGAGCTCGTATTTTTCCGAATGGAGATATTCCTCGCGGCCGGGGATCGGCGTGTGCTCGATGAGCTCGAACCCGCTGTAGACGCCGTAGCTCGACGACAGCGTCGCCGCGAGCGCGACGCGCGATTTGAAGATCGCCGGATCGCCGGACTGCAGATGGAACGGCAGAATGTCCGGCGTATTGACGAAAAAATTCGGCCGGAAATATTCCCGCACCGGGTAAGCGGTCAACTCGCTCAGATAGGACTGCAGCTCCGATTTCGCCGTCCGCCAGGTGAAATAGGTGTAGGATTGCGAGAATCCCAGCTTGGCGAGAGCCCTCATCACTTTCGGCCGGGTGAACGCCTCGGCCAGGAAGATCACGCCCGGATGCCGCATTTGCACCTCGCGGATCAGCCATTCCCAGAATGCGAACGGCTTGGTGTGAGGATTGTCGACGCGGAAGATACGCACGCCCTGATCGATCCAAAACAGCACGATGTCGCACAGCGCGTTCCAGAGCCCGGCCCGGTCGGCGCAATAGAAATCCGGATTGACGATATCCTGATATTTCTTCGGCGGGTTCTCGGCGTAACGGATCGAGCCGTCGGGCCGGTAGCGGAACCAATCGGGATGCTGGACCAGCCAGGGGTGGTCCAGCGACAATTGAATGGCGAAATCGAGTGCGACTGCCATGCCGAAGCTGCGGCATGCCTCGACCAACCGGCGAAAGTCGTCGAGCGTGCCGAGCTCGGGATGAATGGCGTCATGGCCGCCTTCCTGCGCGCCGATGGCATAAGGGCTGCCCGGGTCACCGGGGCCGGCGGCGAGCGCATTGTTGGCGCCCTTGCGATGCGTGCGCCCGATGGGGTGAATCGGCGGAAAATAGATGACGTCGAATCCCAAGGCGGCAAGCTCGGGCAGGCGCGCGATGCAGTCGTCGAAGGTTCCGTGCCGGCCCGCGACGCGGGATTGGCTGCGCGGGAACATCTCGTACCAGGCGCCGGCGCGCGCCAGCGGCGGATCGATCACCAGGGGAAAACCCGGGCTGCGGGTCAGGTCGGGACGGGGTTGATGGTCGGCCATGACGTCGCGGAGCGCTTCCGACAACAGCGGCTCCGCATCGCCGGTTCGGTCGAACCCGCCGCGCGCCGCCTCGATGATCGCGCGCGCGCTCTTGTCCCGCGGCGCGACGTCGGCGAGCAATTCGCGGCCCTCCTTGGCTTCCAAATCGAGCTTCTGCCCGGCTTCGCGCTTGAGCAGGAAGTCGCGCCGCCAGGTGGCGAACGTATCGGTCCAGGCTTCGATCGCGTAAACATAGCGGACCGGCTCATCGGGAGCGAAACTTGCGGTCCAGCGATCGTTGTCGTGGAGGCGCATGGCCCCTCGATGCCAGCTTTTCTCGCCATCGCGGCGCCAAACGAGTGCCGCCGCGATGACGTCATGGCCATCGCGAAAAATATCGGCCCACACCTCGATCGGCTCACCTTGAATGCGCTTCACCGGATAACGGCCTTGCTCGATGCTCGGGTAGACGTCCTCGATCAGGAACCGGGCACGCGTGAACTCGCGTGTCGAAGCTGTAACTGAGGAGATCGGCGGGAAAGCGGGCTGGACGGTCATGATTTGGTCTGGGGTAGCCGGACGACGGCCCAGTAACCACCAACGACGAAGGGCGACCCCGGGTTCCGGAGCGGCGCGGGTGAAAACCCGCAAGCCTTTGATTTTATTACCAATCGCACATCGGCGCCCGCTCGGGCAAAGTCACAGATCCGCACGGCAATCGGCTCCTGGGACGGTCCGCTTGTTTCGTGCTGGCGTGCCCCGGCTTGCGTGTCATGCTCCCCGTATGTGAGTTGGCGGGATGGATGCGTTAGCCGAACTCGCGGCCGAATGGGGTATCGAGCCGGATTATGTCGATGGACGGGGGCTTTCGCGCACGGTCGATCGACATATTCTGCGCCGGATCGTCGAGATTCTCTCCCGCGGCCAAAGCCCACCGAAGCGTCGCTGGTTGCCGCCAAGTGTCGTGCTTCGGCGCGGGCGTTCTACCGCGGTTGCGCTCCGCGACACGCCGCCGTCCGCTTCGATCCATTGGGCGGTGGTTGCGGGCGACACCGAGATCGCGAACGGCACGGCCGGATCGGCCGCTTGGCGTTTGCCCGACGATCTTCCGGTCGGCACGTTCCGGCTCGACGTCGAGGTGAAATCCCGCGCCGGTCGGGCAGGTGAGGGCGCGGGGCTGCTGGTTGCGCCGGAACGTGCCTATGGGGGCAAAGACTTTGCCGATGGCCGCGGGGTCTGGGCGCTCGGGGTTCAGCTGTATGGGGTGCGCTCGCGTCGCAATTGGGGGCATGGCGACTTCACGGATTTGCTGGGCTTGCTGGAGCTCTCGGCCGATCTCGGCGCCGCCGGAATCGGTCTCAATCCGCTACACGCGCTCTTTGCCGACGAGCCCGAGCGGGCAAGCCCTTATTCGCCCAACAGCCGGCTTTTTCTCAATCCGCTCTACATCGACCTCGAGGCGGCGCCGGAATTTCCCGGGCTGGCTCGCGCGGGCCTGACGCAGGAAGTCGCCCGTCTGCGGGGCGCGGCGATGGTGGATTACACCGGCGTTGCCGCGGCGAAACTTGCCGGGCTGCGTCTGGCGTTTGACAGCTTCCGCGATCGAGGTTCGGCGCAACGTCGCGAGGATTTCGAAGCGTTCCGGCGGGAGCAGGGGCGGGCGCTCGCGCTGTTCGCGAGCTTCGAGGTCTTGCGCCGGAAGTTTGGAAGCGATTGGCCGGAATGGCCGTCATCCTGGCGCCGGCCCGACAACGGCGCCCTCGATGCGCTGCGCCGCTCCGCGCGCGAAGATGTCGAGTTCCACGAATTCGTCCAATGGCTGGCCGACCGGCAGCTGCGCGCCTGTCGGGTCAAGGCGCAAAGCCTGGCGATGCCGCTCGGGCTTTACCTCGATGTCGCGGTCGGCGTCGATCCTCATGGCGCGGATGCGTGGAGCGAGCAGCCCATGATGCTGGCCGATGTGTCGATCGGAGCGCCTCCGGACCTGCTCAACACCGCGGGCCAGAACTGGGGCTTGGTCGCATTCAATCCGAGGGCGCTCGAAGGGCAGGGATTCGCGCCGTTCCGCCGGATGCTACGAGCCGCGATGCGCCATGCCGGCGCGATCCGCTTGGATCACGTGCTCGGCCTCAACCGCCTGTATTTGATCCCGAACGGTGCGTCCGCGGGGGGTTATGTCCGATTTCCGCTCGAAGCCATGCTGGCAGTGGTTGCCCAGGAGAGCGTGGGGCACCGTTGCGTAATCATTGGAGAGGACCTCGGCACCGTGCCGGAAAATCTGCGCGAGACGCTCGCCGATTGGGGCGTGTGGTCCTATCGGGTGATGTTGTTCGAACGGGACGAGGATGGCTGGTTTCGGCCGCCGGAACATTATCCCGAGGACGCACTGGTCACGTTCAGCACGCACGATCTTCCGACGTTCGCGGGCTGGTCTTTAGGCCGTGACTTGCAGGAAAAACGCGCGATCGGCATCGATCCCGGCGAGACCGATACGGATCGCGCGGCGGCCCAAGCTGCGCTGAGCGCGGCGCTCGCCAGGCGTCGAGGCAAGCAGCGGACCGGGTCGGGCTTCCTGCCGGTCGCGTCCTATCTCGCCGCCACGCCCAGCCGGATTCTGATGATTTCGATCGAGGACGCGCTCGGTGTGCCGGACCAGCCCAACCTCCCGGGCACCATCGACGAGCATCCGAACTGGCGCCGCCGGCTCCCGCTCGCATTGGAGAACTTGCACCACCATCCGCGCATACGCGCGCTGGCGCGGGTGCTGCGTGGAGCCGGTCGAAGCGCCGGGAGCCTGCCGCCCAAAAGCTGACGGCCACCGCAGGGGTGGCCGCCAACTCATGACCGATGCGTCACGTGGGCTCAATAACCCCCGTAATAACCCCCATACGGGTAGTCGCCGCAAACCCAGACCCGCCGCCAGCCGCCGTAGTAGGTCGGGACGATCCGCCAGCAGGAATCGTAACCGTAATCATAGTACGGTCCGGCGAAACCCACTCCGAAGAAGAACCTGTCGTGCCGGTGGTGGTGCCTACCGCCTGTCCAAGTGTTGCCGCTGGGACCCATAGTTTGGCCGCTGGGACCCTTAGGTTGCACCTGACTTGGACCCATGGTTGTGACAGGGCCTGGCGCACTGGGGCTGATGCTGCTCTTGCCGGGGCCGGGGCCGCTGCCGCTGCCGCTCGGGACAGACATGCCGCTTGCGCCGGCGCCGCTTGCTCCATGCCCCCCGTGCGAGGCAGCCATGGCGCCCGAGCTCACCCCCAGCGCGGCCGCGGCAGATAGTGCGATGAGTGTCTTGCGCAACATTGCATTCCTCCTCGTCGTTGCACGACAACAAAAAACACGACTGACTTCTGACGGATCATAACGCCGAAGGGCGCCAAAGAGTGCCGGCCGAGAGCATCAAATATCTGAGAGTGCAGGGTTTTTGCCGCAGCAACGTGAACGGATGTTCATCGTTGGCCGTCGATGCGGATTGATGCCGCTATGTGCCGAGCACCGGCGTCCGAACGATTTGCCAACCCGGGTCTCGAGACAGAAACGCGGGTGCGCATGATCCGATGCGCCAGTTCCACTTGGGGTCCGCGCTGACCAGCGCGGCGGTATCGGCCGAGGTTCGCAGCTGCCGGACCCGAGGAACTTTTGCCGGCTCGGGGCGTTGGCCGCGCGACTGTTCGGGAGGAGCTTTTCCATGGCCAATCAGGAACGTTCCGCCGCCAACAAGGAATACGACAAGGCCGCAGGCACGGTCGACGAGATCCAGCACGACCTGCAGGTAGTGCGGGACGACTTGTCTCGGCTCGCGCAACAGGTGGCAAGTCTGCTCAGCGTGACCGGCAGCCAAGCCCTTCGCGAGGTCAAGGCGCACATGAGTCGCGCCAAGCAGAACCTCGACGGGGTGCTCTCCGAGGCAAGCGAGAAGGGCATGGAAGCCGCGGACACGGTGCGGGACAGCACCGACACCGCGCTCGAAGCGATCGAAGACGCGGTCCGGCAGCGCCCGTTCGCAACGCTGGCAATCGCCGTAGGCTTGGGATTTCTGTTCGGCGCAAGCTGGCGGCGCTAGGAGGGCGGCGTGCTCCCCGGCGTCAGGGATCTGAGAGAACGGCTCGACGCCGCGGTGAAAACCAGCGCGTGGTCGGCCGTCGCGGGTGCGGCGGCGCTGACCATGCTCGGCTTCCTGTGCGCCGCGCTGTTCCTTTATCTGCAGAATTGGCGCGGGCCGATCATCGCCTGTCTCATCCTCGCCGGCGCCTTCCTGCTGGTGGTGCTGATCGCGATCGCGGCGGTTGCGCTGGTGCGTCAGCGCCAAGCGCGCCTGGCGCGCGCCCGCGCGCAGGCGAGCCAGGCCGCCGGGCAATGGCTGCGGGATCCCGTGGTGGTCACCACCGCCCTGCAGGTTGCCAGGATGCTCGGGTTTCGCCGCGCGGCCCCCGTGTTGCTGTTGGGCGCGTTCGTGGTGGGATTGATGCTCAGCCGGACGGCCGCCAAGACCGCCCCCCCTGCCGGCCCCGAATCGTAGCCCGGCGCCTTCGCCGCTCGATGCCGGCCGACACTACGCCGACACCGGCGCATCAATGCAGCGAGACGGATTCCTCCCCGACCAGGCCGAGCATGATGAACTTGTCTTCCGCGATCTTGATGATCGCGACCATCGCCTCGTCCGGATCCTGGGTCGGCTCGGCGCAGGCGTCGTACATTTCATAAAACGGGCGGGTCACACCGTCCGAGCAGTAGGCGGTGCACTCATCCATGTTCACGTAAACAACGTCGATGTCGATCACGACACTACATTTACGCCTACGCCCACCCGCTCCAATATTGCCGCAAAAGTTAACTCGGATCCTGGCTGGAGGGTTCCGATACGCCTCTCCATGGATTGGATCAAGTCGCCCCTCCGGCGCCGTTGCGGTATTGGGCCTTTTGCAGGCGTCGGCCGCGGCGGCCTGCGAGTAAATCGCATCACAGGGCCCCGCTCACATGGGGATTGCAATGAACGCGCTTGCACAGGACCGGCCCGAATGGTGGCATAGCACGACCATTTATCAGATCTATCCACGCTCGTTTCAGGACAGCAATCGCGACGGCGTCGGGGATCTGCGCGGCATCCTGCGGCGCCTGGATTATCTCGCCGAGCTCGGGATCGGTGCCATCTGGCTGTCACCGATCTTCCGCTCGCCGATGGCCGATTTCGGTTACGACATATCCGATTACACCGACATCGACCCGTTGTTCGGGACCCTTGCCGATTTCGACGAGTTGCTGCATGCGGCGCATCGGCGCGGGCTGAAGCTGCTGCTCGATCTCGTGCCGAACCACACCTCCGACCGGCATCCCTGGTTTCTGGAAAGCCGATCCTCGCGCGACAATCCCAAACGCGATTGGTACCTGTGGCGCGATCCCGGCCCGAACGGCGGCCCGCCCAACAACTGGCTGTCCGAATTCGGCGGCAGCGCCTGGACGTTCGACCGGCCGAGCGGTCAGTACTATGGCCACGCGTTCCTGGCGCGGCAGCCCGACCTGAACTGGCGCAACCCGCAGGTACGGCAAGCCGTCCACGACGTGATGCGGTTCTGGCTCGCGCGCGGCGTCGACGGCTTTCGCGTCGATGCGGTCGGACATCTGCTGAAGGACGAGCAATTCCGCGACAATCCGCCAAATCCCGACTTTCGCGAGCACGACCCTCCGTCCAAGCGGCTGCTGCGACTCCACAGCGCCGATCTGCCGGAGGTGCACGGCATCATTGCCGGCCTGCGTGCCGTCGTCGATGAATTCCCGAACCGGCTGCTGATCGGCGAGGTGTATTTGCCCTTCGACCGCCTGTCCGCCTACTACGGGCGCGCGCTTTCCGGCGCGCATTTTCCCTTCAATTTCGCCCTGCTGTCGACCGCGTGGAACGCGCGGGCGATCGCGCGCCTCGTCGACGAATACGAGGCGGCGCTCCCGCCCGGCGGCTGGCCCAATTGGGTTCTCGGCAATCATGACAAGCCGCGGATCGCCAGCCGCGTCGGCATCGACCAGGCCCGCATCGCCGCGATGCTGCTGCTGACGTTGCGCGGCACCCCGACGCTGTACTACGGCGACGAGATCGGAATGAAGCAGGTCGCAATCCCGGCCGAACGCGTGCAGGATCCGTTCGAAAAAAATGTTCCGGGACAAGGCCTCGGGCGCGACGGCGCCCGCACGCCGATGCAATGGGATGCAGCGCCCGGTGCGGGTTTTTCCGAGGTCGAGCCGTGGCTGCCGCTCGCCGACGATTTCCACAGCGTGAACGTTGCCAACCAGCGCGACGATGCAACGTCGATCTATCACTTGTATCGGCGCCTGATCGCGACGCGCAACGCGCGACTCTCGCTGCAGATCGGCGCTTATCAGCCCGTGGTTGCCGGCGGCGAACTGCTGCTGTTCGTTCGCGCGCATTCGCGCGAGCGCACCCTGGTGGCGCTCAATCTCGGCGATGCGGCGGTCGCGGTCGAGTTCCGCACCGGCAGGCTTGCCGGAAGCGTGCTGGTGTCCGCTCTCGGCGATCGCGCTGGCGAAGCCGTCGATCGCTCAATCGACCTGCGCGGCAATGAAGGCCTGCTGATCGAGCTTTCGGCCGAGGCGGAGATTCCGGCGAGCGTGCTCTAGCGCTCGGAACATTGCCGGCCACGCCGACGTTCAAAAATGCATGATTTGCCATATAGATAATCCGCACTTGTGCGCCGCCGCCCGCAGGCGGCTAGAATGCCGCAGCTCGGTGGCGCGCCTTGGTCCAGCCGAGCTCGGCCGGCGCACGTCATCCGGCTTCGTCGCCAGGCCCGGATAGGAAGGGATCGCGTTCGTGCCGCCACCCCGCCGCAAGGCCAAATCCTCGTCACGCGCCAAGGCTGAGGCGCGGGGGCGGCGCGATCCGCTCAAGACCTATCGCGAGAAACGGGATTTCCGCCGCACCGCCGAGCCGGAGCCCCGGCGCCAGCGCGGCACCGGCTGGCAATTCGTGGTGCAAAAGCACGCCGCCAGGCGGCTGCACTACGATTTGCGCCTCGAGCTCGATGGCGTGCTCAAGAGTTGGGCGGTGACGCGGGGGCCGAGCCTGGTTCCTGGCGAGAAGCGTCTGGCGGTCCAGACCGAAGATCATCCGATGGATTATCTGGAGTTCGAGGGCAACATCCCCAAGGGCGAGTATGGCGGCGGCTCGGTGATCGTCTGGGACCGCGGTCGCTGGACGCCGGAAGGCGATCCGCATCAGGGCCTCAAGAAGGGTCATCTCACGTTTTCGCTCGACGGCGAACGGCTCAAGGGCCGCTGGCACCTGGTGCGCATGCGGCCGCGTCCCGGCGAAAAAAAGCAGCAATGGCTGCTGTTCAAGGCGCGCGATGAATACGCGCGCGAGACATCGGATCCGGCCATCGTCGAGGAGGCGACGACCTCGTCCCTCACCGGACGCGACATCGAGGAGGTTGCCGCCGCAGACGAGCTTCGCCCGGATCATGCCGAGCGCGCCGAGGTCGCGCGCAAGCGCAAGGCGGAAATTCCCGATCCGGCGCGGCTTCCCGGAGCCAAGAAGGGCATGCTCCCGGTGTTCGTCGAGCCGAGCTTGGCGCAATTGGCTGACCGGCCCCCGAAGAGCAAGGACTGGATTCACGAGATCAAATTCGACGGCTATCGCATCCAGGCCCGTATCGACGGCCGCAGCATCAAGCTGCTCACCCGCAAAGGGCTCGACTGGACCAAGCGCTTCCAGCCGATCGCCGACACGCTGAAGAAGCTGCGGCTCGGCTCCGCCCTGATCGACGGCGAGATCGTCGTCGAAACTGCGTCCGGCATCCCCAGCTTCAGCGAACTGCAGCAAGCGCTCAGTTCCGGCAGCATGGATCGGTTCATCTATTACGTATTCGATCTATTGTATGGCAACGGCGCGGACTTGCGGAACGTGCCGCTCATCGACCGCAAGGCTCTGCTGCGGCGCGTCCTGGAGTCGATTGCCGGCAGCACCAACGTCCGCTTCAGCGAGCACTTCGAACAGGACGGCGCGACGATGCTCGCGCACGCCTGCCGGATGGGACTCGAAGGGATCATATCCAAGCGCGAGAACGAGCCCTACCGCTCCGGCCGCGGCGAGCACTGGATCAAGAGCAAATGCGTGGAGCGGCAGGAATTCGTCATACTCGGGTACGTGCCTTCAACCGTGTCGAAGGGTTCGGTCGGTTCGTTGGTGGTTGGTTATTACGAAGGCGGAAAGCTGATGTATGCCGGGCGGGTCGGGACCGGCTTTTCCGCCGGCGTGGCGCGCTCGCTCCGGCAGCAGCTCGACAAGATCAAGGCGGCAAAGCCCGCATTCGGCAGGCCGCTTCCCGCCGGGGCCGACAAGGGCGTGATCTGGGTCGAGCCGCGTCTCGTTGCCGAGGTCGAGTTCCGCGGTTGGACTCACGACGACGTGCTCCGGCAGGCATCCTACAAGGGGCTGCGCGAGGACAAGCCGGCGGAGGAAGTCGTGCGCGAGAAGGCGCCAGGATCGGAAAAAAAGGCCCGGCCGGCGCAACGCGCCGATGCCGCGGACGTGATTGCGGGGGTTCGCCTCACCCACCCGGATCGCATCCTGTGGGAAGGCCAGGGCATCACCAAGCAGGGCCTCGCCGAATTCTATGTCGAGATCGCCGATTGGATCCTGCCGCATCTCATAGGACGGCCGCTCAGTCTCGTGCGCTGTCCGACCGGCGCAATGCATCAGTGCTTTTACGCGAAGCATGCCTGGGCCGGGCTCGCCAAGGCCATTCGGCCCGTGGACGTCGGTGAGACGAAGCCGATGCTCGCCATTTACGACCTGGAGGGTCTCATCGGCTTGGTGCAGGCAGGTGTGCTCGAGATCCACCCGTGGGGATCCACGGTCCAGGATCTCGAGCATCCCGACCGGCTGATCTTCGATCTCGACCCGGGCGAGGGCGTCGCCTGGGACAGGGTGGTGGCTGCCGCCGCGGAGACCCGGCAGCGGCTCGAGGATCTGGGCCTGGAGAGCTTCGTCAAGACCTCGGGCGGGAAAGGTCTGCATGTCCTGTTGCCGATCGAGCCGGAGTTCGATTGGGAGCGCGTCAAGGCATTCACCAAGACCATCTCCGACGCGATGGCGGCCGATGCGCCCGACCGTTACGCGGCGACCATGTCGAAGCAATTGCGGCGCGGGAAGATCTACGTCGATTATCTGCGCAACAGCCGCGGAGCGACCGCGGTCGCCCCCTATTCGACCCGCGCCCTGCCGGGCGCGCCGGTCTCGACCCCGCTCGAATGGCCGGAACTGTCGGACACGATCAAGCCCGATCATTTCAACGTCGACAACCTGCGGCAGCGGCTCGCTTTCCTCAAACGCGATCCCTGGCAGGGCTTCTTCGAGATGCGTCAGCGTCTGCCGCGGTCGGCAATGCCGGCCACCGGCAAGAAATCCCGGCGTCGCCGCTCATGATGGCCCGGCGCATCCTCGCGTTCGCCCTCGCCTTGGCGGTGCTTGCTCCGGCGGCCATCGCCGAAGAGCAGCCCGCTCGTTCGCCCCCCGGTGCGCAACGCGACGAGCCGCAGCACGGCCCCGGCGTCCTGCGGCTGCTGCCGGGCGATGCGGTCAGTGAGCACTCGATCGAGCTTGCCTCCGGCAAGCTCGCCTACACGGCGACGGCCGGCACCTTCTCGCTGATCGATCAATCCGGCGAGCGCAAGGCCGAGGTCTTCTATACCGCCTATGTGGCCGGCGGCGGCGACACGGCGAACCGGCCGGTGACGTTCGTGTTCAACGGCGGCCCCGGCGCCGCATCGGCGTTTCTGCATCTGGGGCTGGTCGGTCCCAAGCTGGTCGACTTCGGCCCGCAGGGCCACGATGGCGCTGCCGCCCGGCTGCGCGACAATCCCGAGACGTGGCTGGCGTTCACCGACCTCGTTCTGATCGATCCGGTGGGGACGGGCTGGAGCCGCGCGCCGAAGCCGGACGACGCCAACGCGTTCTACAATATCCGCCGCGACGCGGAATCGATCGCGAAGATCATCGCGCTCTACGTCGCCAAGAACGGCCGCAGCGCGTCGCCCAAATATCTGCTGGGCGAAAGCTACGGCGGCTTCCGCTCGGTCAAGGTCGCCAAGACCCTGCAGCGCGAGCAGGGCATCGTCGTCTCCGGCATCCTCATGGTATCGCCGCTGCTGGACGCGGAATTTCTGTTCGGCAGCAGCCGATACGCGCTCGGCGCGGCGCTGCAGCTTCCCAGCCTGATCGCCACCGAGCTCGAGCGCCGGCACGCCTTCAGCGCCGCCGCGCTCGCGGAGGGCGAGCGTTTCGCCATGACCGAGTATCTCACCACGCTCGCCGGGCCGCCGCCAACCGGAGACAAGGCCGATGTGTTCTACCATCGTCTCGCCCAGCTCTCCGGTCTGCCGGCGGAGACCGTGGTCAAGACCCGCGGATTCATTCGCGACGTCTATTTGAAGAATTTGCGCGCCGGCCAGGATCAGGTGGTGAGCCGCTACGATGCGAGCTTCGCGACGCCCGATCCGTATCCCGAGGCCTACGGGCCGGAGGGTCCCGATCCGATCCTCGACGGCTTCGTGCGGGCGCTCGGCGGGACCTTCGTGGGCTACGCGCGCAACGAGCTCGGGTTCAAGACCGACATCACGTACGCGCTGCTCGCCTCCGAGGTCAGCCACAAATGGAGCTGGCACGAGGGCGGCGGCTGGTCGCCGCCGAGCGTGCAGGACGACATCCGCGATCTTTTGGCGGTCGACCCCTCGCTGCGCATCCTGATCGCCCACGGCTTCAGCGACATGGTGATCCCCTACGCGGTCAGCCGCTATGTGATCGAGCACCTGCCGCAGATCGGCGCGCCCGGCCGGGTCGAGCTCAAGCTCTACCGCGCCGGGCACATGTTCTATCTGGACGACGCAGCGCGCCGGGCGTTCACGGCGGAGGCGAGGGCATTCTATCAGTCGCTCGCTTCCAATCCCTCGCGCTGAGGCAAAGGGGGATCTTCGGCGCGGCCGCTGTCGGTGTTGCGATCTCTGGGAGACGGCGCCGCCTTGATGTCCGGCATCGTTCCCGGTAGGTTTGCAACGGGAATTTCCACGATGAGCTGAGTTGTCATGCAAGCCTTTTTTCGTCGGCTGAGGCATCTGTGGATGGTGCTGGCGCTCGCGCCGCTGCCGGTCGAGGCGGGGACGGTGCGCATTTATGTCACCAACAGCGCGGGCGACGGCATTCACGTGATCGACGCCGCCACCAACAGGGTGGTGCAGGTGATCAAGGGAATCGAGGCGGCCCATGGAATCGCCTTCGCGCCGGACGCCTCCAAGGTTTATGTGAGCGACGAGGCCGACGGCACGCTCGACGTCTTCGATCGCAAGACCGGCGCGCCGATCAAGAAGGTGCCGCTGAGCGATCATCCCAACAATATCGCCATCACCAAGGACGGCGGGCGCGTCGTAGTCGGCATCGCCCGGGACCCGGGCGCGCTCGATGTGATCGATACCGCTTCGCTGACGCGGACCAACAGCATCCGGGTCGACGGACCTCTCCACAACGTCTATGTGACGCCGGACGGCAAATACGTGATCACCGGGTCGATCCGGACCAAGACCATCACGGTCATCGATGTCGCGACCGAGCAGCCGGTCTGGGAACTGCAGCTCGATCGCGGCATCCGCCCGATGGCGATCGAGGCGGGTCCCGACGGGGCGACGCGCAGGATCTTCGTGCAGCTTTCGGATTTCGACGGCTACGCGGTGGTGGATTTCGCCGCGCGCAGCGAGGTCGCCAGGGTCGGGCTGCCCGACCCGTCGGCTGCGTTCGAGACGGATCCTCGGCGCGCCGGCGCGCCCTCGCACGGTATCGGCGTCGCGCCGGACGGCCGGACACTTTGGGTCACCAGCGTCCCGAGCAACGCCGTGTTCGTGTACTCGCTCCAGGATCTGAAGCTGCTGGGCCGGGTCGCGCTCCCGGACCTCCGGTTGCCGGGGCGCGGCCCGATCGCCGCGGTGCCGAACTGGGTGACCTTCACGCCCGACAGCAAGACCGTCTACATATCCAATTCCGGGCTGCGGAGCGTCTCGGCGATCGACACGCAGGCGATGAAGCTGATCGCGGTCATTCCGGTCGGCGAGGTGCCGAAGCGGATCAACACCCTGGTGATACCCGAGAATTCCGAGCGCGCCGCTACCGCTCCGACCCCGCCCCGAGCTTCGCTCCGCTGACCCAGCGGGCCAGAGTCTTCCAGTCCGGATCGTGCTTGGAGGCGAACTGTCTGCCGCCGGAATGGAACGGATTGCCGCCCCGCTCGGGCGCCAGCGGCTGCAGCAGCAGGCTCGCGGCCGGATCGGCGGGATTGACCAAGCTCGAGACGTTCTCGAAGTTGCGGCGCGATTGGTCCTCGGCCCAGAAGCTCGATCCGGGCGACAGTTTCTCCAACCGAAACGCATTGTTGCTTTGCGAATGGCAGACATAGCACCGCGCATGGCCGGCGCGCTTCTTCAAGAAAATAGGCTCGACCCGGCCCTTGAAGAATTCGTAATCGAGCGCAGGCGCGGCGTGGGACGTCGGGCCCGGCCCGCCTGCGACCGCGAGAAGCACCCCGACCAGGACGCAGAGGCGAACCGCCGCAAAAAACTTGCTACGCCCGTTAGGAACAGGGCGGAGCGGTGACGACGTCGTGGTTGACCGCCGCCGAATTCCGAGCCGGCATTGTCCGATCGCTCGCATCTTCAGCTGGACTAGCGCACATTGATCGTGAGCGTGGTCGATCCGCTCTTGCCGTTGCCGTATGTGACCTTGTAGGCCAGCGTATCGGTGCCGCGGAATCCCGGATTCGACTGATACATGATCTGGTTGCCGGCGACGGACTTGCCGCCGCAGTGCCCGGTGCTCGCGGACTGCGGCGTGCTCACCGCGATGATGCTCACCCCCGGGACGACCGTCACCTTGCCGTTGCTCGGTTGGCTCGTGATCGTGACCGAGGTGGCCAGCGGCTTGCAGCTCGCGTCCCAGGAGCGTTCGTCCACGAGCGGCGATTCGACGCCGGAGGCAGCCGGACGGGTCAGCCGGATCTCTTGGGCGAGCGCAGCCGCGCCGATGAGCAAAGGCGCCAGCAACGCGATGGCCGCAATGAACGTGCGAATGGCGCTCCCTGCGGATATCCGGACCATGGCAATTCCCCTCGTTAGCCGTTCGTCGATCGGCGGCCGCGAGCAAGCTGCGGTGACGAGGTCGGCATCGCAACGGCTATTCGACCCGGTGCGACAGCGTGCCGGACCCTTCGAGGGTGCCGTCGTTGTGGTACCACTCGACGCTGCTGCGATCCGGTGAAAACACCAGGCGAACATTGTCGGGCTTGTAGTTGGGAGAGGAATTGATCACGGTCGTCTTGCCCTCGAGTGTCCGGTCATCGGTCATCTTGCCGACCAATCCGATCTCGTTGAGGAGTTTTCCCTCGAGATCGTAGATGAGCACTTTAGCCGTATTCATATCCGGGTTCATGGTCAGGCGGTAGGTACGGGTCGCCTGGGGCTCGCCGTTGATGTACCGGCGGTCGACCTTGCCGGCATAGGTGCCCGCGATCGTAGTGGACGCTGCCGCGTTTTGGGCAACGAGCAGGCCCGCCCCGGGGGTGCCGTGCGCGACCGGTCTGCCGGGCTGCGGCGCCGTCGGATGCGCGCGGACGATCTCGACGGCATT
>Ga0137386_10000572_pt1 | contig 21123 bp, 36 predicted proteins | sample SagtaG_4_FD_104910 | JGI IMG/M metagenome (GOLD analysis project Ga0137386, IMG submission 104910) | Vadose zone soil microbial communities from Sagehorn Ranch, Mendocino, California, USA - Sage2_R_100_16 metaG | ecosystem: Environmental > Terrestrial > Soil > Vadose zone | place: USA... | reverse complement strand
TGCGTAGTAATGCAGAATGCAATCAAACCTATTGCTTCAACAGTAATGGCAGATGATACCATTCGTCTTCTCTATCACACCACTCCTCACCGCGGACTTAACATCCTACTTACAGTTTATGATGAACTAGTCAAGCGTCATCCTGAAGTGCATCTTGACGTATATTCCTCATTCAAGCTCTATGGATGGGAAGGACGTGACGCAGAATTTAAAGATCTATTCGACTTCTGCGAAAATCATGAAAAAATCACATATCACAGTGCAGTTCCAAATGATGAAGTAAGAATTGCATTGTCAAAAGCTGACATCTTTGCTTATCCTTCTACCTGGCAGGAAACCTCTTGTCTTTGTCTCATGGAAGCTATGAGTGCTGGCCTAGTATGTGTTCATCCAGATTTTGCAGCTCTTCCTGAAACTGCTGCTAACTGGACATCAATGTATCGTTGGCAGGAAAATCCTGAAAATCATGCTAAGATGTTTCTGGGAATGCTTGATGCAACTTGTGAAGAAATCAAGAAGAAAGATGGAAATTTGGGGACTCGTCTAGCTTCTCAGAAATCCTATGCAGATGTATTCTATAATTGGGATATTCGTAAGGTTCAGTGGAAAAACTTCCTTGAACAGATTATCGCTAATGAAACTCCGTTAGAGTTTGATGAAGAACAATTCACTTATAGAGCTTAACATAAATACCACTACATGAACCTTGAAGGGAACATAGAGTGGGTGATCTTATACAATTTCCTACAACTAGAATATTATATCCAGAACGAATTTATAAACAAGAAGTAGAAGATGTTATTTTAGAGAATGAAGATAACATTAAAGCCCTACATATTATGCATGTTGATGAAACAGTAGGGGAAGTTCTACCAATACTATTTAGATATCTTACCTCGGGTGGGTTTGATCTTTCTAATACCAATAACGTCAAAGAAGGTGCATTTATAGTAGAAGCCATAAGATCAGCTCTACTACAAACCTATAATATCAATCACCCGTTCCAAAAACTCTCAGAAGAAATTTTTGAAAAGTTGGATGACGATATACTTAAAATTGTAACGAAACTTAACATTGAATTAGAACCAGAAGAAGAATCTGAAGGGTTCATAGAACTTGAAGGCTAAATGAGTATTCTTTTATTTGATATACAGCAGATTTTAATTGCAAATCTAGCTATGCAGCTCTCTGGTAAATACAAAAATGATCTCGGTGTGATCACACCGAAGGGTATGGCAGTTGACGAAGGCCTCCTTCGTCACATGGTTCTTAACAGCATTCGTTATAATAAGACGAAATTTCCTAAATATAAAGAGGTTGTTATTGCAACAGATGGATACTCCTGGCGGCGAGAGATATTTCAGTATTATAAAGCATCAAGGAAAACAACCAGAGATGCTTCGTCTATCAACTGGACGGAAATATTCAAGACATTTGCAACAATCAAGCAGGAACTCAAAGAGTATTTCCCGTACCGGGTTATTATTAACGAGCGAGCAGAAGCAGATGATGTTATTGCTCAAATCGTCATACGAGAAGCGCCTAAAAGAGATGTCCTTATTATTTCAGGAGATCACGATTTCTGCCAACTCCAAACCTTTGAAAGGGTAAAACAGTATGATCCAACACGTAAGAAATTTGTATCAGAACTTAATCCTGTCGCCTATCTTCGTGAACATATCCTACGCGGCGATGTCGGCGATGGAATCCCAAATGTTATATCCGATGACGACTCTTTTGTTAACCCTGACAAACGGCAGCGGCCATTAAAGAGTAAGATCTTAAAAGAACTCTTACAAGAGCTTAGTTTAGGATGTCTTGACAAAGAGCACGAACTGAACTATAATCGTAATAGAACACTTATTGATTTAAAACAGTGTCCAAAAGACCTTGTTGAAGAGATTATGACAGAATATGACGCGCAAGAAGGAAAGGGCCGGTCGCGGCTCTTCACCTATTTTGTGAAAAACAAACTCTCCAATCTTTTGGAGCAAATACAGGATTTTTAAAATGAAATTATCTATGGCAGAAATCACCAGCGAAGCTGCTGAACAGCCAACTAAAGAAGCTAAAATCGACTATCTTCGAAAAAATTTCGATAAAATGTATGGCCAAATGCTAAAAATGGCATTTGATCCAAACCTTGTCTGGGATCTACCTGAAACAGATCCTCCTTACAAGAAAACACAGATTGACGATAATGAAGGAATGCTCTTCGCTGAAGTAAGGCGCATGTACTTATTTCATATGGGAGGTCATCCAACCCTTAAGCAGAATCGCAAGCAGGAATTGTTTGTGAATCTTCTTGAGACAGTTGGGAATAAGGATGCAGAATTTGTACTGGCAGTGCGTAATAAGAAGTTGCCAGAGAAGTATGTTGGTATAACAAAAGAACTGATCAATGAAGCCTATCCAGGATTATTAGTTTATTGAGTCAATATTGTACTTATTTAACAATATATTCAGGAAATAAGTTACCACCTTTCTATGTTGGATATTCTACAAGGAAAAAAATTCAAAATGGATATCATGGAACTGTTGCGTCAAAGTCCTATAAAATTCTTTGGAAAGAAGAATTAAAAAAGAATCCTGAATTGTTTAAAACAATAATAATTTCTAGTCATAATAGTGCTAAAGAAGCAAATGAACGTGAAATTGAATTTCAAAAAACTTTAAGTGTAATTAAAAATCCTCTATACATTAATAAAGCAATTGGATTATATTGTGATCCTACTACAAGAGAACATGGCCCAATGTTTGGTAAAACACACTCTGCAGAATCTAGGGCTAAAATAAGTTTTGCAGGTCTTAATAGAAAAAGAGTAAAGAAAGTGAAAATTGTTGTACCTAAAAAGCCCCATGGTAATATTGGGAATAATTATGGTAAAAAGAATAAAGGGAATTTACGTCCTGATTTATCAGAATATAATAAATTAAGGTCTTACAATGTCGAAAAGTAAGCATCGTAAGTGGTATGATAGAGAAGAAGAATACGATTCTGAAATGAAGGCCGAAGAGTTTCGGGAGCGTAGAGCGAAGCGCCTTCGCATTATCACAGACAAGCACGAAGAACTAGAAAGTGATGGAGAGGAATAATGGCACTAATTCTCTTTTTGGTGCTTATTATTCTTGTAGCTCAATATAGGAAATGGAAAGAGGATGCTTGATGCCCATTTACTCAATAAGACACAAAGAATCCGGTGTAATTGAACACACTGTGGATATGCCTATCTCTCACATTGACACATGGGAAGAACAAAATCCTGAGTGGGAAATTGCAATCGGAATGCCTCTCATTCATTCAGGGATGGGTCTTAAAAAACCTGATATTGAATGGCGTGAGAAGCTTAAGGCAATGAAGAAAGCACATCCTGGATCTACAATTAATGATTTTTAATCACCACTTTCTTTCTAGTGAAGAACTACCCTCTAATACAACTGAAGAGGGTAGGTTTTATCATTCACCTATAGGTGACCTTCGTTCAGTTACTACTATTCTTGGGGACCATCAAGACAAGTCTTTTTTAGTTGAATGGAAGAAAGCTATAGGAGAAGAGACAGCTAATCGTGAGAGTGCGATGGCTTCTAATCACGGTACAATCATTCATGGTCTCATTGAAACTTATTTGATGAACCAAGATCCCATGATGAAGATTATGCCTAACAATAAGCAGATCATGAAGAAGCTTATGCCTATGCTTGATGAGCATGTAGGTAATATTTTGGGAATTGAATATCCCCTTTGGTCAAAATATCTTAGAACAGCAGGAAAGACCGATCTCATTTGTTCATGGGATCGGATGTTATCAATTGCTGATTATAAGACCTCCAAAGAAAAGCTTTCTTATGACGATTGTCTTAAGCGTGGTTATTTTCATCAGACAACTGCATACTCAATTATGCTTGAAGAACGAAAGCTCGTAAGAGCTCATTATGTAGTTATTATAAATATACCTGAGTTCGAAGAGCCTTGCTTTTATGTCGAAAAGCGAGAGAAATTTATTCCTGAAGTTATAGAAATCTTTACCGGGAAGGGAAAGTAAAGTGGGCGTCAAGGACATCATTGCTACAGTTGAGAAGACACTCGGAATTGGTGATCCGTTAGACATTACAGCTGATGCTAAGAAGTTAGCAGACAGTATGCGAGAACCTGTCAAAAAATCTCAACCAGGTCCTGAACCTATTAAAGTTAAGAAGCAAAAAGTAGCTCCAGCTCCTAAGCCTAAACCTATAGTACGTAAATATAATTTCCCTCTCCCAATTGTTATTGGTTCTTTTAAGGCTAATTTTGTTCCTGGTATTCTTAAAGATGATGGTCTCTGGGATGCTTGCCCAGCAGATATCAGAGATTTGTTCGAGAACCACGGAAATGATGACGTGACTCTTACCAAAGAGATGTTAGACGAAATTGACAACGAAACTTGGGCAAAATTAAAGGCAAGATTCGCACAAATGGGCTAAACTACCACTTGACAACCGACGCTAGAACTGTTATATTATGATAGATGAAGGTCCAGGGAGTAACACGCCCTTGGAAAAAGGATCTTCTTAATGTATAACGTAGGAGGCCGTCATGTAACCGAAAGGTTATACAGAGCATCAACCTTATAAATTATTGATAGTATAGATGAATTAGAATGTGTTAAGAGCGGGGACCCTGATCAGGTCCTCGTTTCTTTCTCTAACCCCTTGATTTGATTGCATGAATTCTCATGCAGTTCCCCGTAAGAATACCCGACAAGAAGTAGCGAAGCTCAAATGTCAAATCTTTTGTGTAATGATTTCAATAGGTTACTACTACCCACTTGAAACTACAGTGTTTTTTAGGTGTTGACATACCCTTCCTAATACGTTATTATAATAAAATGATGAACCCGTAGCGAAATCTCATGTCCGAACTCACGAATACCTCGAATGTTGTGTCTTCTTCTGTCGAAGTTGATTATAATGCACGCGACGAATTTGGGCATCCTCTCTGGATCCGCAATACGGGTCCGAAGGTGAATGAAAAAGTTCGTTCCCAGCGTGTGGGAATGCGCTCGTATCGTAATTCCATGGAGCCCACCAAGGCTGAATTGCGTGCAATGGCAGAAGCCGCTGTCGCAGGTCACCCGATCAACAAGGTGTGAAAATGTCTTATCCTAACTCTAAGTTATCCGACCGCGAATATCGCGACTCGATGGATGTTGCGATGGAAGATCTTACCATTGCTCTTTGGGGCTTTGAAGGTGGACCCAATGGGTCTGCTCATTGGAATGACCATCAAATTGTCGCGGTCGCGGCCAAGAAAATCGAAGCCCTTAAAGCCATGATTGTGGCAACGGGATTCTCCGAGAAACTGTTGCAAACCATTCTGAATGCATGATTATGGGTGACTTGATTATTCGTTTCGCGTTAAACGTCATCGTGTTCTTCTGGACCTATCAGGTCGTGTGGACACTGTGGCATGTTATTCCTCCTTTGATTATGGAGAAACTCAACCGTGTCCATTCTTGACCTGATCGAGAAGTTCAACATTCAAATAACCAACCATATTTCTAAGGAATTTACCAAAGTTCCGGCGAAGGATCTTGGCTTGGATGAACGTTGTTACATGCTCTTCGTTAATGACGACGCAATCGCCATTCGGAAGGAGCGCCAGGGTACTATCGAATATTATGGCGGGTTCGAGTATGTTGATAAGGATTGCAAGAAGGAAGTAGGGGATTGGGTCTTCTATTTCGCTGAAGATTCGCGTATTGCTGGACATATCGCCCGATGGAAAGGCGAAAAATATGACGAGGAGTTTGATCAAGATGAGTACTGAAATCATTCCTGTCCCACATGTGGGACCATGCAAAACCGGTGCTCTTACAGGGATTTCTCATGACGAAATTTGTAAGGTTCTAGGTTTCAAGCCTAATTGTCAGGATGATACCGATAAGGTAAGATATTCTTGGGGCTTCGAAATTAATGGAGAGCCCTTTGGGACTATAAGGGTGGGTGGAAATATAAAGAATGGTCCACCTATGGAAACAAAACTGTCCTAAGAGAACTATTTGGGAGCAAGGCTACATGAAGCAGGCAAAGACCTATGCAGAAATTTCTGCTATGCAATTCGCTATCCTCTACAGACTTGTACAGGGAGTAACCATGGATGCAGAGGCTAAGCAGCTCCTGCTTTCGAGAGTTGAAACTGTGATGGAGTTTCATCAAGACATTTTAACAGAATTGGAAACTATGACGCAGTTTCATCAAGAGATTTTAACAGAATTGGAAACAAAAGATGACAAATGAAGAGTATGTTGTGAAAGTAGAAGAAAATACCCGATCACTGATTTCTTTCCTTCAAACGAAGGTGACTAATCAGGCGAAGGAAATCAATGAATTGACACGCAAGCTTAATTCGGCTCAGCGTGTCAATCGAGGACTGCAGCGCAAGAAGGATATTCGTTTGAATATCATCGATGAACTGCGGGATGAATTGGAATGGACTTATGATGATTTCAATGCGCTCGCCGAAGAACTTCACCGAGCTTATGCTCTTATTGGTGTAATGGCTGTAGGGAGTACATATTGATTACTCAGATAGGAAAAGATCTTTCTACTAAGAAGGCTATTAACCCCTCAGAACTCTTAGCCATTTTAGCTATATTATTTCTTTTTGCTCTCCTGTTTTAAACCGCTTGACATGTGTTCGCATATGTCGTATAAATAGAATACAAGACGATATCAACAAAAAGGTGGCCGTCATGACGTTATGAACCAACAATAAAGGAGTTCAATCGTTATGGCAGGTGCCAAAGCTACTAAGAAACAGCGGAAATGGGGCCGCAATGCCCTTTTCTGCCAAAACTACAAGAACCGCAATCAGCGCGAGCGTAACAAACTCGTAAGATTGAAGAAGCATCTTCTTCGCTTCACTAATGACCTGGTCGCCAGTGCAGCAGTAGAGCGAGTTAAGGTGGCAATTCGCGGATTCTAAACAAGAAATCGGATTAGACGAAAAGATTTGCCTAATCCGAAAAATAATTGTTGACATACCCGATTTAACCGTGTATGCTGTATAAATAGAACGATATAGAATATTTGATCACGAAAGAATTTAAAGTACCGAATGGGGCCGAAACACGAGTGGAAACGTAAGCCCCATTCATTTACTCAAGGATGCTAATGTTAGAACGCAGTAAAAATACTACTATCATATCACCCAGAGGCCAAGAGCCTTTGCGTAATATGATGTCCTTCGGGATCGAAGGCGTTCTACTCTAATACTTCTGCTGGTCTCTGACCCGCAGGAGCGGGGACAGATAGACAAAACCTTTCCCCTCTATAAGTAACGACAATCGGCTCTTAGAGCGGCATTAACTTCTACAGTATGTAGAAGGTACCCCTAACTCAAGAGTGTAAACGGACAAGTTAGCATTACCTATCGCGGTGCTAATGACCCTTGTACTATACGGAGGCTAGGAAGCCAAGGTATACGGAGCGAAAAGTTACTATATATAAATACTATTTTTATCTTACGCTCAACTCAATGCACAAGGTGTGCAGCTGCGCTGTTAACGTTCGCGAGCCTGGTTCGATTCCAGGGAGTTGAGCATAAGATAAATGGGGTAGGCCATGGGGTGGCGGGTTGCTCTTGCACAGCGACTGTCATTGAGTTCGATTCTCGATTACTCCACCAATTTGACGTAAGGCATTAGAATCCTGATGGGTACTCTATGTAACTCCTTTATTCTTGCATAAGAAGCGTCAAGTACCTCTTTTCGCGTGCCGGAAAACTTCGATGCTCATTAACCTTTGCAGGTGAAGAGAACGTGGCACAATATTTCTCTGCGTTGGCGGCCGACGCGCCCTTTCTTGTAAAGTGGAAAATATCGGCGCACAATTACTGGCCCAACACTGAAGACGTGGATGTTGGGGACTGCCAAGTCGAGGTGACTTCCTTTATGGAAGTGTACAGAGGCGGAACAACAGTCGGATGGGACGGTCTTCATTTTATACGGCTCTGTCCATGGTTGGGACGGGCTCCTCATAAGGGCCTAAAGAAGATTCGATTTCTTCCTGAGCTACCAATTGCTCCTCAGTCTTGACCTTGCAGGGTTTGGATTTTGGGAGTAACACACCACCAAGCACGGGTCTGCAAACCTCTCTTTGGTGAGTTCGCTTCGTCTAATGGCTAGGACGGCCCCGTGACAGGGGTTAATATGGGTTCGAGTCCCATAGTGATTTGTGTGCTTATAAATACAAAAGAGAACATCGATGCGGGTTCGTCCAACGGCAAGACACCGGCCTTTGACTCCGTGAATATGGGTTCGACTCCCTTACCCGCTTCAATGTTCTTACATATACGAGTTTAGTTCAGTGGTAGAACAGCTGCCTCCAAAACAGCCTACGAAGTTTCGATTACTTCAACTCGTGCCAATTCAAGGTCCGTTAGTGTAATGGTAACATAACTGTCTGTCTAACAGTTGTCAGGAGATCGAAACTCCTACGGATCGCCAATACGGTGCCATCGTATAACTGGAATAGTACTCTTGACTTTCAATCAGGATAATAGGGGTTCGAGTCCCCTTGGCACTACCAATACAAGAAGAGTCCGGACTGTAATGGAAAGGCGCTCAGACGTTATTGTAGTTAGACGATAAGCTTTCAAAAGATCCTTATTGTGGCTATCTTAACTAGAAATCTTCTTGTTTCGTCGGATTACGTTTAAGACGGTTCAGCGCTTCCTGTCTTATGCACGCTTACCGATTGAGGTTCCAGGGTACCTCACAAAACACCTGGATAAATCAATGCGCGTGTGGTATATAGGTTGTGCCCCTGCCTTCCAAGCAGTAGAACCGGGTTCGAGTCCCGGCACCCGCTCCAATATGTTGTAAGAGAGTGATAAGGGAGACCTTAAAGGTCTTTTGGGAAATGTGGGAGAAATGCCCTCCGGGGCAGCTAAGAGCATAAAGGTGTTTTTAGCTGCCCTGTCGTCTAACAAATAGGACGCCCAGAATGCATTATCAAAAAGAACGAGGCGTCAATACACGCCTACAACTTACAATTCGAGGCGTGGGTTCCACAGCTAACTTGACACTGGAACATCTGGATCGGCACTGCGTGGAGTCTTCCCTAGCCGATGAATAACTGAAGACCTAGAGTTAGTATTTTAATTTGTTATGCATAGCCCTTTTAAGTAAGCAGCCCAACTCTTAGTGGCAGATCTAACGGTAGCTCATAACAAATACGCCTGTATAATTTAAAGTAGAATCCTTCCCTCGTAAGGAAGAGAGTAGTGGTCCAAACCCACTTGCAGGCTCCAATTTAATGTAAACGGTCATTGACATTCGTTGATAAATACCTTATGATAAGGTAACTTCACACGAAAGGACCATTATATAATGCCCTATAAGATTGTTTTAGCTTTCATTCTTGGTATTCAAGGGACGCCACCTACTCTTTTAGGTGGACCTGAAGAGTTTGCTACCAAAGATTTATGTGAAAAAAAGCTTCAAGTAGAGCGTATTGCACAAACAAAGTTAATTGCTGAGCATGTTCCTAAAGATATGCAATTCATGACTTCGTTTGTTTGTTTAGAACCTAAGGATATGCCTACATTCATGGCGCGTACCTTTATGATAAAGAATCGGTTCCAAGCTAATAATAAAATAACCAAAGAAGAATTATCAAAGCCCTTCACAGACGCTGAAGTTCAAGCGTTCAAGGATGAAGTTGTAAAGGCAATGGAAGGTTCTAAGCCTAAAGAGGAGCCTAAAGAGAAGGCTCCTGGTGAACAAGACCTTTAATATTATGCTTCCTTAAGTCTAGTGGTAGGATCACTCATTTGTAACGAGTGCGCGTCAGTTCGATTCTGGCAGGAAGCTCCATTAGTAGTTTATTGCTCTATGAAAAAGCAGTTGGTTGCGGGGATAGTATTTACGCTCACTTAAGTTTAATGGTAGAATCAGTCCTTGGTAAGGACTGCGCAGTGGTCCGATTCCACTAGTGAGCACCATTTCAATAGGAAAGAGAAGATGATCTTTTATCGTCATAAAAAGCGTGGAACCATTTACGATATCGTAGGTGGTGGAATAGCTCAAGCTTCAAATGCACCAATACAAGATGGTGATCCTGTTGTAGTTTATCAATCGATTGATAATGATCAGATTTGGATCCGTCCAGTCGCTGAGTTTTATGACGGTCGTTTTGAAACTCTTACACGAGAGCAAGTAGAAGCCATCGGTCAAGAAGAATTCAATAAAGGTTAATGTTCTACTACTCCAACGGCAGAGAGAGTGGTTTTAGAAGCCATCAAGTCGGGGTTCGAGTCCCCGGTAGAACACCATAAGGCCTTCGGGCAGCGTAGGGTCACTCCCTACATAAAGTTGTGAGTGGGTCATATGACCCAACCGCCTACAAAGCTCACAACTTCTTATTCATGCTCCACTAGTCCAACGGCAGAGACAGCAGATTTAAATCCTGCAAAGTACCAGTTCGAGTCTGGTGTGGAGTACCACTTGACAATGTATTCAAATCATGATACACTGTAACAATTGAAAATGATCCATACCGGATCTTAACTTTAAGGAGAGTCTATAATATGTTGAAGGTTGTAACTGCTGTTGTGTTTTCAGCTTTGCTTTCGAGTGCTGCGTTTGCAGGTCAGTTTGGTACCATTGCGTCCCTTAATTACCCAAAGAGCGAATATCCTGAAGCGACTGCTGCAAGCGTTGCAGTAAACGAAGCAATTCGCAAGTCAGTTCATGTTGAGGAAGGCGTTAACGCTTGTCTTATCACTGACAATTCTGGTACTGTTTGCGTTCTCAAGCAGAACCTCAATGCAGGCGGACCTGCTCAGTAATCTTTCTATCGCGCCCTTTTAAAGGTTGAAGCGTGGAAGGATTTACGAGTCCTTCCACAATGTTTTTATGTCCTAATAGTCCAATTGGCAGAGACGTTAGTTTCAAAAACTAAATGTTGGCGGTTCGAGTCCGCCTTAGGATACCATTTCGAATACTAAAAACAACAAACATAATGGAGTTATAATGGAATTTAAACCGCTCGTTGTTATGGTGGGTGCTGACAAAGGTGGTGTCGGTAAAACTACTGTTACAAGGACTCTTATTGACTACGCTGTAGACCATAAGACAAAATATCGTGCATATGATACTGAAGAGCCTTTTGGTGTCCTTCATAGGTTTTATCCACAAACCACTGAGATTCTAGACCTCACAAAGTCTACTAATCAAATGAAAGTGTTTGATACGCTTACATCTCAACTTGTAACTATTATTGATGTCAGGGCCGGACTCTTATCACCAACACTTAAAACAATGGGTGAAGTAGGACTATTGAACATGGTCCGAAACAAAGACGTTAATTTGGCAATTTTGCATGTATTGGGTCCTACCCTTGCATCACTTCGCGAAATTAAGCTAACAGCCGATGTTATCCCAGGTGCCAATCACTTCTTGATTAAGAATCATGTGAATAACACCACATTCTTTGATTGGGACAAGCAGGCTTATGATGCTGCATTCAGTGATATTCGTTCGGGAATTATCGACATTCCTCAGCTAGATCCACTTGCTGCAGAACACGTTGAGAATGCTGGTGTTACCTTTACACAATATATTGGTAATCTTGACAACACAGGGCAACCTGCACGTCATTCTCTTGTTCTTCGTGGTTATGTGAAGACATGGCTTGCGAATGTTTACGCTGCTTTCAATGATGTAGGTATCCATGATATTCTACAAAATGGTTCAGCTTCGTAAGATTACCACTTGACAAATGTTTTACACCCTGTTATTATCTGAAAATGAAAACAGGGTGTAAATATTGCGATGAAGGATCCGCAAAGGTTAGGTTGAGACATTGTTATGTCCACTACCTCAATTATCGTTGTGTGCCTTGCAGTAACGAAGATCTTTTAACGAATTTAGTCCGCGATAGCGGTAAAGCATCATTCCATATGGTGGGTATTGATATACGGTTCGATATAACATAAATAAGAAATCATCATAATTAATAAGGAAAGGTTCTTAACATGGAACTTCTAATCTCTTTATTAATCCTAGTCATCGTGGTGGTTGTTGTTTTCTATATTATAGACCTTCTAGGATTACCAGCTCCAATTGGACAAATCGCAAAGTTAATCATTGGTTTGGTAGCTTTAATATACATTCTACAGGCAACATTGCCTGCAATGAAAAACATTAAATTGGGCCATAATGCTCAATATGAAGACACAATTAAATTAACTTAACTTAAGCTCCCTTTGCATAATGGCAGTTCACCGGTGTTACATACCGAGGGTAGTGGTTCGATTCCGCTAGGGAGTACCAATTAGAAACAAACAACGCGCCTTGGTGAAGGAATTTGCAGACGCTTAAGCGTCCTTCATGTTTCTAATCTATTTAGTAAGAGTAATGGCCGCTTGAGGTCATCAGGATAAACCGGGGCAACTCGGCCAAAGATGTGAAGCTTACATAGCATCGTCTGAACAACAGATCCATTCAAGCAAGTACGGCATTCCCGGCGACGGGCCCTCATTTTACCGTGGGGGTAGACATGACGACTTGGTAGGGTTTCGAAAGGAGAAGATGACGGCCTCTGTGAAAGCATGCTGAAGTCAAACTCCCGCAAGGAGTACCTTACACGCAAACAAGTTCAGTGGTTATATGTAACGTATAGTGGGGAACAGAGTCTGAGGTTCGCAGCCAAAGGCAACCCGCAATATAAGAGAAGACGGCTCTCGTCAACTGAAAGAGAGACGAAATCTTGAAGTATGGTTAAGTAGCTCGCAAGGCAAAAGACAGGCGGTGTGATGTATCTTGTTTCCCAAAAGGATTCGAGGCATCAACCTAGCACATCGTGGTAAGTTCTACACTAGATGACTAATTGGATGGTCGTCTGCATATCAAGCAGAAAACAGTGGGTTCAAATCCCACCAGTATAACAAAAACGCAAAGTCTAGGAATGCGTCGAACGTAAAAGGTCAAATCCAACAGCCCTATGGGTAATGTTGGCAACTGAGGCTCGCAAGGCGGATGTTGTTTCTTGTTCGAAGAATCATAACGGGTTAGCGCCTGTGAACAGCTCGCAAGGTTGGTGGATCAATGAACGGAGAGTAGTTCGACGTGAAAGTGGAAACGCTGCCACTTAAAATAAAGCGACCTTGACAGATGCGGAGGTAATGCTTCCGGGATGTCCGAGAACCCTTAAATGCCCTTCGTGGCCGTAGGCTTAGCAGCCTTAGGGATAATGCGGGACGATCTGTTATGTTAGCTGTAATCTCAGGCTTACTATCAATTCTTATGGATTAAATATGAAAAAGCGTAAATTAGATATTAAGAAGAGAACACATTGTTATGTTATGGCGCCTGCTGCTTATGGCTTGCCTCCTTGCAAATGTGGTAACAAGAATATTCAATGGTCCGAATATGAGCATAGGCTCTGGTGTGATCGTTGCAATTTAGATTTTATTCCTAAACATAATGGTATATTTGGTGGGCCTATTCCAATCACTGTAACCAAGATGTTAGGAATATCATTCGATAGAATCAACCTTAAGACAATGAAGGTTGAAAAGTTTATATGCTAGGTATACTCGATGGCAAAGGGTGGTCCGTCTGTGAAACGGGAGCATTTGGTTCGAATCCAAAACCTAGTACCAATAACGGGCCTTAAAGCATTTGGTAATGCGCCCTCATTCCGGAGAGGGAGGGTTGTGTTCAATTCACATAAGGTCCACCATTTCACGTGTCTTTAGTTCATCAGTAGAACGTCTGCTCGACATGCAGAAGGCGGTAGGGGCGGCACCTACAAGACACACCATTTACGTTGGGTTTGACAAAGGTGTTTTGTGCCTGCTGCAGCAGGATAATGCAAGAATGTGAGGGTAACGACTCACGCCCGACGCCAATTTAACAATGCCTTTCACGCCTCTCATAGAAGCGCCTCAGAAAGGTTATCAATCATCCACCCTTCGTCTAAAAGCAAGGCACGCGGCCGATAACCGTGCAACACTGGGGCGGTACCAGTAGGGTGGACCATTATGTTAACGTAACCCCCTCGTCTACGAAACGAGAGTCAGGTAACTGGATTGCAAATGCGGGTTCGACTCCCGCCGTTAACTCCATTTAATAACTATGTGTGGCTCAGTCTGGTAGAGCATTCCGTTTGGGGCGGAAGGGTCGCAGGTCCGAATCCTGCCACATAGACCATTTCAACAGGGTATACTTCAGTGGCAGATCGCGGGTTTTGGAAGCCTGAGGCGCAAGTTCGATTCTTGCTACCCTGACCAATAAGAGGATAAACATGCGCACCTATGGCCTTCCTGAATATGAAGCTGATATTCTTGTTAAAGAATTAAAATTAGCAGATTATTTTGAAGCAGTAGTGTTTGCAGCTGAACATCCTTCGATGATAGCAGTATGGCATATGTTACAATTTGATGATACTACAGAAGTTCCTATCAAATATGTCTCTTATTTTGTAGAGAAGTATGGAGAACATATTCCTACACCAACACAATGTGCTAAATTCATTATCAATGAAATGATGGCAGCAGCGAAGAAATATAAGAAAGAAGTGTGGGAGATACCTGCTCCTTTCACAGCATTGTTGCTCTTAATGAGACGTGCTGGTACTATCAATAACAAGAAAATTCAAGAAATGTTAAAACAAGAATACGAAGTCAAGCAGCCTGGATAGGCGAATGTGATCATAGAAAAGGCAGCACAGCTTGATAAGAATGGATCCTGAGTCGGATGGTAAGACGCTGGCCTTTTAACCCATGAGAACTCGGATCGATACCGAGAGGATCCACCAATATAATAAATATCTACTGAATGACTGGAGGTGACTTCATGGCTACAGTAGAATTTATTCGACAACTAAATGGCTATTCGCTAACAACTGCTCACATCTTTTATCGTATGCCTGATTATCAAATGATTTTACAATCATATGTATGGCAAGAGTTTGATTTGTTTCCTCAGTTCCCTGTCCTTAATAAATTCTTGATATTTTGGCAAAAGGAACTTGATGGTCCGTTGTATAAGATTGAAGTAGCTCATTCAGATTTACACAAACCCGTCACACTTCGAAATATTGACGGAGAATATAGGTTAGTATAACATGCCTCAATTTATTCATTCTTCTATGTACGGCTCTTATTATTGTGAGTGTGAAGTATTAGAGCTGATGTCTAATTTTCAGGTAAGGATCTCCTATATAGATCCTGTCACTGATGAATATACTGAGCAAATTATCAATTCTAAACATATGAAATGGACGCCTGGCTCGACTGGCAAGGCAGCTGACTCTTAATCAGTACAATAGGAGTTCGAATCTCCTGGCGTCCTCCAATTTGTCTCACCATGATAACGATGGTTAAGTAGCGATCCTCTTCCTCTTTAGAAGCGTGAACGAGACAAGTATTTTGAACTCCTACTGTACATAAATAATACAACATACAGTAGGAGTTAATATGCGCGATCAAGCAGCTATAAATGCTAAAATAAGTCAAAAAGCTATTGAACGTAGAGATGCTGGCACATTAAAGATGCCACCTTCATTCAAGAAAGGTTTTGATCCTAAGCGTAAAGTTTTTAATAGTGAAGACGCTAAACACATGTTAAAGGTCAAAAGTGATAAATTTTGGCTTATTACGGAACAAAAACTTCAAAATGATGAAGTTGTTTCATATGATGTCTTGAGAAAGTATCTTTCACGAATAAAAAAGACATGTGGCCATAAAATATGGAATGCAAAACCTTTGGTGCTAAAAATGCATCATTTGGATGGTGATAATAAAAACAATCGTCTTTCAAATGTTGAATTACAATGTCCAAATTGTCATTCACAAACATTCAATTTTAGAAAAAAGAAAAGCTCTCTTAATCCAGCGGTAGAGATAGCGGTTTAAGAAGCCGTCCAGGGTCAGTTCGAATCTGACAGAGAGCACCAACACCAATTACCGACCGCTTCGACGGAAGCATGCTCGGTAAAACTCCAGATAGCGACGGTTATAGTGGAGGGCCAGTAGGATTTGCGTCCGTGACTGGTACCAATTCAAGAGCGCGGCTGCTTATATCGACGGATATAGGTAGAAAAGGCGGAAAGAAGACCTTTCGTGGCCTAACAAACTGCTTGACAACCCCTCTAGAATCTGTTATTATTACAATAACGAAAGGTCTTGTTATGGCTGATATGACTAAAGAGCAATATGAGATGGCCGACAAAGAGATGCAGGCGCTGGTCTTTAAGGACAAGCTGACTGTAGCAGAGGCTAAATCACTGCCCAAGTATCCTGGCAGTGACAATTGTGAGTTTGATAAGCTGTACTACTTCAATGATGCAATGGCTATCATGCGAGTGGGTCAGACCAAATTCAAATTCTATGACGTAAGATAAACTTTAAGCGCCCGGGTGTTGGACACGAGAGAGACTTATAAACTCTTTAGCGGTAGATGACCGTTCTAGACTTGGATCGAAACCAGGCGGGCGTACCATTTTAAGAAAGTAGGATATGTCGGATATTAAAATCCTAATCAGCACCGAGCCAGTAGCCAAAGCTCGTTTCACGGCTCGTATTAAATTAATGTATGATAATCTTCTTGCTGAGCAACTAGCTCGATGGAAAGATTATGACGAAAAGAAAGCTGCTTATGATAAAGAATGGTCTGATTATTGGGGATTGCCATGGCATCGGAGATGGAACACTCAGAAGCCAATCATTCATTTTCCTTTCAAACTTTCCGATTGGGATTCTTATGATATGATTGCTTTTAGGCAATTATATTTTATTTTACAAGATCCAGATATTTATGTTAAAGAAATAGAAGAGGAAGTATTAATTTCACTTCTTCGATATGAACGAGACCAAAAGTTGAAAACCAATGAAAGCAATAATCCAATATGATGAATATGCTCATCCTCCTGTTATGCGGATGTATATTCATGGATGCCCTCACAAGAGACAACAGCGTGAAGTCATTCAAAAATTTCGTGAAGATCTTCTTTATGTAGCTAAGCGTGCAATTGGGAATATTGTAGATTTTCCTATTGATCACCCAATCGATTTGGAATTAGTTTTAACCAATCCTTCTTCTCCTGACCTTGATCATCTTCTAGAAGCTATATACATGGCTATGGATGGCAAATCAATGAAAGGTGCATCCATCCTTACGGATGATCGACACATTCAATCAGTGAAGATGTCGAAAATGTACACTGAAAAGCCAACCAAGAGAGATGGTGCTAGGTAATGACTGAACGTGAAAAGCTTCAAGTTTATATAGAAAAGAAACGTGGCGAAGCACTTCAAAAAGCACTTCAAAAAGCATACGGTGAACATTTTAAGCCGTATAAGGAAAATGATCAATGACTGAACGTGAAAAGCTATTAATTCATATGGATAAGCTGAAGCGTAAGAAAGCTCTTAATGCTGTATATGGATCCTACCCATTTACATGGGGGCCTGATGTTTTTCGTGGTATAAAACCAGGTGAATTAGATCTTTTAGTAGCTTATCAAGCTGTTGGAAAAACACTCTTTAATAATAAGGATAAAAAATGAAAATTACTACTAAGTTTTCTCCAGGAGATGTGGTTACATTAATCAATGGTGGCCCTAATATGACTGTCGATGCCGTTTGTGTAAACGGAAATCCGGATCATGTGGGTCTTGTTTGGTTTGTAGGAAAAATTGAAACAGGTTATCAAGGACCGTTTCGAGAAGTCCTTGCAGCAGGATCATTAAAAGTAGTAGAATGAGGCTCCTTAACCCACGCGTCTTCGAAACGCGATCAAGGTAACTGGATTGTAAATGCGGGTTCGAGTCCTGCAGGAGTCGCCAAGATGGACATATAGCCCTACCCAAAGGGTGATCGGCAGTGGTTGGAAGGACCGATCCATGCTATATGTCCTTTATAAAGGAGACAAGATGTTAGAACGAATATTATATCGTCTGTCTCGATTGCAATACGAACATTGGCCCCGATGGGTTAAGATTCCTTATTGCACTATATTTCCTATCAGTGCACCAATTCTGATGTTTTTCTTGATAGGTAGCACATTAGCTATAGGTTTGATAATAGCCTTAGCTTGTCTTATTATGATTCCATTTTCTCTATTGATGAAACATGACCCCAGACCTTGCAGCTCGTAAAATTCTAGTAGCAGCATATATCTATTATGTCTTAGACGATAATGTCATGACAGATGATGAATACGATCAGCTTTCGATTTATGTAGCTGACAATTGGGCAGAGCTTCATCCAACAAGACAATTTTGTTGTGGGGATCCTGAAAGTACCAAAGCTAGTGGATCACATTTCAAGTTTACGGTATTATGCGTCAGTGCAGCTCGGAGACTCCTAGAACTAGAGAGAAGACCTACTGCTCAAGCATTTCCAACCACTCGTTGGATCTATGATTTTGAACATGGAAGATATAGGACAGCATCATAAATACCTATAAAAGGTATGTGATAATGTTTAAAAGGCTCCATGAAGTTCTCCAGATTGATCGTAAAAGATCTACAAAATTTGGATTGCTTGCTGGTAAGAATATGAGTCATGAACAATTAAGCAAGAAGGGGTTCAATAAGCTCTCCTCTCATGGCGATCATACATTCTATAAAAAGAATACAGACGAACATACAAATGCTAGAGATCATTTCCTCGCACACAACCATACAACAGGACGTGTAGAACAGCATGTAGATGGACGTCAGAACTCTCCAAAGAGTACCTTTCATGTCGCAACGCTCTCAGGAGCTGAACATTCTACGATTAAAGCTCACGATTTTTATCACCATCTTATTAGTAAGCATAACGTCTCGCTTAGCAGCGACACTCAAAGCACAGGTGGAAGAAATGTCTGGAATAAACTCCAGCAAAAACGAAATGTAAATGTACACGGATTTGATCCAAAGACACGCAAAGGTGTCAATGTACATTCAGGAGATGAAGAAGCTTATCATGATGAAAAGCACAAGAATAGTAAAGAGCGTAATGATTTAGCTGCTAAGCGTGTTCACCTTGTTGCTCATAAGAAATAATGGACAGTTAATTGCGTGGGACGCAACCTTGCCTTGAAAACAAGAGGTACTTAACTGTATAGGGATCGAGACCTTAGCTGTCCGCCAATACACAAGAGGAAGTGATGTATAATAGCCCATGGAAGATGAATAAGAGACAGTACTTTACTGATTTTGTTACAATTCCATTCCTTATCCTGACAGCTCTCTTCTTCGTGACATTTGTCTCATGGCAATTTGTCTTGGGTATGTTAGGATGGAGCCTAGCTGAATATCTTATTCATCGTTTCATATTTCATAAAATGTATCGCCGAGATCATTGGATGCATCATATGGATGTAGAAGAGTATATCGGTATTCAAGGTTGGAAGATCTTTTTGATGTATCTTGTTGGATATGTCGTATCATCCTACCTAGGTGTTGCCTCACTCTTTATTGGTTTTTCTACAGGATATTTGTGCTATATTACCATGCATTTCTTTATGCACAGACCAAAGACTCTTCCATATCGATTTATGAAGCCTCTTATTCGTAATCATAATTTACATCATGAGACTGGAATAGAAATGAATTATGGAGTCACTTCCCCATTGTGGGATTATGTCTTTAGGACTAAAGTTTAAGGAAGGTTAATTGCTTGGGTAGCAGCATCGCTTGGAAAGCGATTGGGACTATAGTCTGGGGATCGAGACCTCAGCCTTCCGCCAATATGGATGATTAACTACTCAGGGAGTAGCAACGTTTCGAAAACGTCTGGTACCGAAAGGTATGGCAATCGTGCTGTCAGTCATCCGCCAGAAAGAAAAGAATGAAGATACTTTTACTAGCTCTTGGTTTCAATTGTTGGTGTACAGCCAATGAATTTGAACAGGCTCAAGCTCTAAGAAGAATGTGTTTCTTTAAAAGGTAATCTATGATGGATAGAATGGAACCTCTACTAAAGCGTTGCTCGAATTGTAATTATTGGAAGGGTACCGCTGAAATAGTAGACGACGTTATAGTTAAGAGTTGTGAAGTTAATTAGGTGAAGAATTCTTCATTAGGCCTTACACCTAGGAAAACTAAAGGCAGTGATTTTTGTGGAAAATGGGAGAAGGTAAAGCCTCCTAAGCTGCACATATATACCGATGAAGAGATCGGTGCAGATGTATATCCAATATTTCCGATATTTTAAGAGAATAAAATGATATATGAATGCTTATGGATTATTACATTAAAAGAAGCCGAATTTGCTACTACTTCAAAAGAATGTAAAGAGATTATTAGAAGATGGAAAATTAATGCAGCTAGACTTAATAAATGGGTAGCATTAGGAGGAAATTTTCCAGGATTTGAAATTTAAGCTTGACATAGCCATATAAATATCGTATAAATAAGAGATCAATGACAGTTCGGATGTACAACGTTATTAGAGGAGGAGTTTTTAGCCTTTTCATCAATTAAGTACTTTGATGCGGGATGGAGCAGAGGTAGCTTGTCGGTCTCATAAATCGAAGGTCGTGGTGTTCAATTCCCACTCCCGCTTCAAAGTACTTTTAAAGTTACAGCGGCCAGGACAAACGGTAAGTCGCCATCCTCATAAGGTGGAGATAGTTGGTTCGACTCCAACGGTTCGCAACCAATATGCCTGAGTATGTGGTTAAGGAGGCCACCCAGTCTGTAAAACTGTACTCTTCGGGGACGCGAGGGATCGATACCTTCATCAGGCACCATTATAATGCGGACAAATGATTACGGCAGTCGCAAGCGTTGCCAGCGCCTGAGCGAGGGTTCGACTCCCTCTGTCCGCGCATAGACTACCAGACATGATAAATACATGTAACAATGTGTCCTCTGTCTGGTAGTAATAATTCGAATGTTCTATACAATATACAAAACCACTAACATTCTTAATGGTAAATATTACCTTGGGAAACATCAAACAAAGAATTTGGATGATGGATATATTGGTTCCGGTTTGTTAGTTAATAGAGCATTTAAGAAGCATGGTAAAGAGAATTTTGTAACTGAAATTTTACATGTTTTTGATAATGAAGAACATATGAACCTTGCAGAAAAGATTCTTGTTGTTCCTGATCTTACAAATTATAATCTTTGCCCAGG
>Ga0137386_10000566_pt1 | contig 21232 bp, 20 predicted proteins | sample SagtaG_4_FD_104910 | JGI IMG/M metagenome (GOLD analysis project Ga0137386, IMG submission 104910) | Vadose zone soil microbial communities from Sagehorn Ranch, Mendocino, California, USA - Sage2_R_100_16 metaG | ecosystem: Environmental > Terrestrial > Soil > Vadose zone | place: USA... | reverse complement strand
ATTTGCCACTTGATGCTGCATGCAGTGAGGAAACGTACTCCCATCGCCAACGATCAGTGATGTGCCCCAGGCATTCGTGCCGAGAACGTTGGCCAGCCACCGCGACGCGTACGCAGCGTACGCAGTTGAACCCGCAAGATTGTCATACTCGTTCGCCATTACGACCAATCCGCCGCCGTGCGAAGTCGTATCGTATGCTGCCCAAGGAAATCCAAAGCCGAATGGGTCGCTCCCGGCTTGTGTGACCGCCTTGTCGAGTTTCAAGTCAGCCAGCAGTGCCGCTTATGTCACGGCTAAACCGCTCGGATTGCCGGCCAGCCCGATTGCGCGATACAGCTCGTAGTGGGCAAGGCCGCTCACGTCATAGAGATTCAACGTGTCCGACGCGTCTCCCGACCCGGAGATGTAGGCATTCGCCCACTTCGCAGCGGCGGTCAAATAGAACGTCGGATCAGTGTGGGGAAGTCCAGCAGGCAGTCCGCCAGCCTGGACAGCGAAGTAAAGTTCCGTAGCTCCAAGTTCAAGGTCATCGCGCCATTCCGATTCCGGATAAAAGCTAAAAGGGATGACAGTCAGCAAATTACCGCTCGGCGCGGTGTTTGCGAGATCGAAAATATGTTCCGCGGAGAGAAGGCAGCGGTTCGCGTAAGCGGGATCCGAAGCTTTGAACACCTGGTAGCACTCGGCCAGAGCAGCTGCCATGCGGCCCGCCAGGTTCGGGCTGATCGATGCGTTGGCGCCGCCGGCGGTATTGATAAAGACCGGCCGGTGGCAAATGTAGCGATAGTGTGAGGAGCAGCTCTGGTAAGTATCGTCGGCTTGCGGCAGCCGCCAGATGTCATGGTCGCTGACGGTCTGTGAATTGCCATTTCCGATTCCTACCTGATAGTAAAAAGTCTTGGTCGAATCGTCCCACATTTTTTGCAGCCAGTCGGTGCCAAAGCGGGCTTCGGCGGAAAAATTGGAGCTACTCGATCCGGCGCCCATTTGATTCGGAAAATCTCTTACACCCGCAAGCATCAAAGCTACAGTATAACTTTCTGTCTGAACAAACTTGAGATAGTCGCCGGCATCCCACCAGCCGCCGGACGCGTCGATGTGCGCGCCAGTGGGAGAAAGGTCACCGGAGAACCGTCCGTTCTTGTTGACCTTTGGCGTCAGATAAACGCTGGCCACTGAATCATTGAGGTGGCCGCCCGCAGTCCGCAGTTGCGTGCTGATGAAATTAGCGCCGTCTCTTTCGTTCTGATAGAAATACAAGCTGTTCGCCAGCGGGTCTGCATAGAGATTCGCGGCCAAATCGATAGCGAAGCTCGGCGAGGTGGCTGCGACGGGTCCATGAATGGCGATGGTGTAGGTTCCGGAAGTAGTCACTGCGTCAAAGTCCAGAGCGTAAACATTGGCGAACGAGCCCCAGGAACCGAGCTGCGCGCCAATCGCGGCAAAATAGACCGAAGTTCCCGAAGAATTCAAAACGTTAAATGTCCCTCCCGTCTCCGCAGTTGAGGACATCAAGTAGGCGCGCTTGGTTGCGTTCATCGGGTAGCCGACCTGGTTCACGCGAACAAACGCGCCTTGCGCGGCCAGTGGACCGGCGATGCCGAGCGCGACAACAACCCAGCATAAGGCGCGCGCCATCCAGAACGGGGGTCGCAGCGAGTTTCGTGATGAGTTTCGTGATGAAGTGGAATGACGATTCTTCTCCTGTTTGATCTGTACCATAAGGCCTCCGTTTCGGATCGAGTAGGCCGGTCTTTTCGGGCGCGGGAACCGTCTTAGGCGAGGAGCGGCAACGCTTAATTAAATCGGTTCAATATTAGCTTTGTGCGCCTGCCTGCGCATCATTGTCAAGCGGTTTCTTGTCTGAGACGCGCATCGCGATCGTGTGCCCCGGGTGTTCCGTTATCCGTCCGTGTTAATCTCACCTCTCTGGAGGCGCGATGCGGGCTCTACTTGGAGCCCGCTAGAAAAAGGGTCTTTCCATGAAGCACTATTACGCTCTCTTTTACGATGAACTGGTTAACGATTTTGTGAACCAGCGAATCCCTTTTCGTGAGGAACATCTTCGCCTCGCTCGACAGTCATATGCTCGAGGCGAACTTCAGCTTGCCGGCGCGCTTGCTGACCCCGCGGACGGCGCGCTGCTGGTGTTTCGCGCGGAAAGCGCCGCGGTAGCGGAAGAATTCGCAAAACATGATCCTTATGTTCAAAACGGCCTCGTCAAGAAATGGCATGTACGGAACTGGACGGTAGTGGTCGGAAATATTGCCCAGTAGTGGAGGTTTTACCTTTGCGGGGCGTCCTTTTCGTATTACCGTCCTTCCCATATTCATACGGTCGTAGCATCTCACGTAACACAAATCCCTCAGACGGATACGGAGCGCTGCATGTCCGGCTTTGCAGGCACCGAAGTACATGCAGCTGAAAAATCCGCACAGATGCCGAGCCTGGCGCTGCGAAAACAGCTTGGACTTGCGGACCTGATTTTTGCTTGCGTTCTGATGGTGGTGATTCCGGATTTCTTTGGTGCCGCCGTCAAGGCCGGACCGGCCAGCGTTTCTTTGTGGTTGTTGGCGATTGTGTTCTTCTTCGTGCCGCAAGCGCTAGTGGTAAGCCATCTAAACCGGCGCCTTCCCCTCGAAGGAGGCCTGTACGAGTGGGCGCGGGTTGCCTTCGGTGATTTGGCGGGATTTCTAGTGGCTTGGAACTTGTGGCTTTACGTTGTGTTGTATTCAGCGGCCGTTGGCCTGGTCACCACAAATTATCTGTCATACGTCCTCGGGCCAGAGTATGCATGGATTGCGACGAATCGCCGCGCGCTGTTCGGTGTAACCCTGGCGATCGTTGCTGGGCTGATGCTGGTGACGCATCTGGGGCTGCGCGTCGGCAAGTGGGTGACGAACACCGGAAGCTTTCTTACGATTTTGACAGTCGCTGTGCTGGCCTTGCTGCCTTTCGTGCGGCACTCAAAAGGAACACTTGCCGAATATCATCCCCTAAAGCTCGCCCTTCCGCCGCTAACCCTCTTCAGCTTTAGTGTCTTCAGCAAGATGACCTTTGGCGCGTTGTGTGGGCTCGAATACGCGGCGATTTTTTCCGGCGAGTCGCGCAACCCCGTTCGGCATTTCCCACGTGCGATTCTTCTGGCCGTGCCGCTCGTCGCGATCCTCTATATTTTCGGCACCAGCGCAATTCTCGCCTTTGTCTCTCCGGATTCTGTGGACTTGATCGGACCGGTCCCACAAGCTCTGCGGCAGGGTTTTGCAGGGATGCCCGCAGCGCGAATCATCGTGCCAGTCGCGATTCTGCTTCTTCTGACGAATTATCTTTCGAGTTTCAGCCTCAATTTCGCGGCGAACACACGCTTGCCAATGGTTGCGGGATGGGACCACCTACTCCCGGCATGGTTTACTCGGCTTCATCCCAAGTACCGGACGCCCGTGAATTCTATCCTTTTCCTCGGAGTGATCACGCTGTTTGCAGGCCTGGCGGCACTGATCGGCGTTCGCGAACTGGAAGCCTTCTCCATGTTGCAAGTCTGGGGTTTCGCTTTCTACGGCTTGGCGTACGTAGCTTTGTTTGCAATTCCGTTATTCGCGAAAAAGAGCTCGACGTTGCGTTCCAGGTTGCCATTGAAGCTGGCCGCTGTTTGCGGGCTGTTGCTGACGCTGCTGTTCGTAACGCTCTCCATTTTTCCAATCGTAGATGTCGTGAACCGCGCGGCCTACGCGACAAAAACAATTGCCGTACTGTTTGGTGGGAACTGCATCGCACTTTTCTTGTTCTACTTCCAGCGCCGCCGCAACGATCGATCGGTGTAGCGACGCTCTGAACCAAATAGCAGCGGAAATGTCAACTCGAGATAGAGCATCATCTCACGCCGGTATTTCCCACTTCCCACTTTTCGCGGAACGGAAGATCGCGTCGATGACCCTCATGTTTCCAAGCGCGTCTTCCAGCGGTACGGGAACTTCAGTGTTCTCCCGAATGGCGCGCGAAAATACGTCACCCTGAATGGTGTATTGGTCGCAGGTTGGAATTTCTTCGACCACGACCTTGCCGCCATAGAGGGCCATGCCGTCGGCGACCGTGATCTGCGTTGGATGATCGTTCGGAGCGTTGAAAGGGATTTCAACCGCCAGGCGACCTGTCGTTCCAAGGAGTTCGACACTCTGAAAATAATTCGTCTGCGTGCCGCATGCGAACACTGAGTGCCCGGAGGAAAACTCCATCACGCCGGAGGCGAGGCGATCAGTGCCAAAGTCCGTGTCGAGTTCGAGCGCTCCGGTCACGCGCCGGGGCTCCTCGTTAAACAGCCAGCGCGAAAGTGTGATGGGATAGCTGCCAATATCCAGCAGGCCGCCGCCACCCCATTCAACCTTGTGACGAACGTTCTCGGGATCACGGTTGAAGTAGCTGAAGATTGTAACGATCGACTTGAGCTCACCGATTGTCCCGTTACGCGTGAGTTCCCGGACGCGCAGCCATTGCGGATGCGTTTTGACCATAAAGGCTTCGCCGATTTTCACTCCCGTGCGGTCGCGAACGCGCAGTAGTTCCACTGTTTCTGCGGCATTGCACGCGATCGGCTTTTCGCACAAAACATGCTTCCCTGCCTCGGCGGCCTTGATTGACCAGGGCGCGTGCAAATGATTGGGTAACGGATTATAAATTGCCTCGATTTCGCGGTCGGCGATCAGGTCCTCGTAAGAGCCGTAAGCTTTCGGAATGCCGAGCTGCTCGGCCGCGTTTTTTGCTCTCGTTAGCTCGCGAGAAGCGACCGCGGTAATTTCGCTCCATTCGCCTTTTTGCATTCCGGGAATCACTTTTCGCGTTGCGATAGACGCGACACCCAATACTCCCCACTTCACTTTCTTCTTATTCATTGCGGCACGCTCTCCAGGAACGACCCTCTTGCTGCCACGAACAAATCTGCCAGGTTCACTATATTCCATGAAACGCTGTGCCACTGTCTCGCACTATTGGTTATCAGGGGCCTGGGCCTGCCGGAATATTTTTAGAGGAGTCTTCTTATGCGCACATCGCTTGAAGTAATTAATCGTTCCGCTATTCTTCTTCATCTTCCAGAGGAACACGGCAACTCCGTCAAAGTAATCCTTGGCGGCGCCGACGGGCCACTCGTCACGATCGATGCGAATGGACACATTCACGTCGCGCCCTCGGTCGGACCAGGCGATCCGGAGGTCCGCAAAGCCGTTAGCGGCATTTTGCAAGGTATTCAGGAGATTGGACGGCTGGCGAACGAAGCGAAGGCCGCCGGTGCACTGGAAGATAGCTCAGCAGAGCGGTTTGGGAGCGTGTCGCGTCCATGACGCTTGTTCTTATTGCGCTTCTTCCGGTGGCAGTCGCGGCGGTGTCGTTGCTCGTTATTGGCGGTGCCAAACGAAAAACTGGCGATCGACCGCTCATTCGTCTCTAAATGCGAAATAGCCGGCAGATGCTCGTGTAACTGCCGTCTCTTGCGGAAATTTCTTTTGCTAAAGCAGAGTCATCTGCCGGCTTTCAAGTTCGAGTAATCTTTTCTTCAGCGGAAGGCCTCCGCCAAACCCCGTCAGGCTGCCGTCATTCCCAATCACGCGATGGCACGGAATGATAATTGGAATCGGATTCGCCCCATTTGCGGCGCCCACAGCTCTCACAGCCTTTGGGCTGCCAACCCTTTCGGCCAGCACCTTGTAGGAAACCGTTTCACCGTACGGAATATTTTGCAGCGCTGTCCAAACTCGTTTTTGAAACGTAGTTCCTTCCAACACAAGCGGCAGATCAAACGCTTTTCGCTCACCAGCGAAATAGGATTTCAATTGGTCGACAACGTCCGTGAACACGGCGCTGTCCTGGTGCCAGTCGGCGTCTACGCTTTTGGTCCGTGTGCCCGCGGAGAAACTCACCAGTTTCAATCCTGCCTCAGAACCGGCAAGCAGCAACACGCCAACCGGGCTTTCAAACCATGAATAATACGTGCGGTTCACTTTGAATTCTTACCTTGCTTACAAGCTTAGCGCCGTGTCCATTTTACTTCACTCGCTTCCACATAATGTCTTCGTTGTTGCAAAGCCGGCTGCGCAGACTCAGTGGAGCGAATCGCTCGCGAAACTGCGCATTGAGCTCATCTTTAGCGTACACTTTTGCCCTACTCATCTTACGGTGCTAAAATTTCATTTGGGGAACACCTGAGTTTCAGGGTTTGTTTTACAAACCCTGAGGAAAAAAATGACAGCCAAAACCTTGTACGAGAAGATCTGGGACAATCACGTTGTGTATGAGCAGCCCGGCAAGCCTTCGCTTCTCTACATCGACCGCCACCTGATTCACGAAGGCACGTCGCCGCAAGCGTTTTCTGGCCTTCGGGCCGAAGGCCGCAAAGTGCGCCGTCCCGACTTAACCTTCGCTGTCATGGACCATTCGGTTCCCACAAAAGACCGCACCCTTCCGATCATCGATCAGGATGCCAAGGCGCAGTTCGACGCGCTCGAAAAAAATTGCAAGGAATCCGGCGTCCGACTGTTCGACATGAACAGCAAGAATCAGGGGATCGTGCACATTATTGGCCCAGAGCTTGGTATTACGCAGCCCGGCCAGACGATTGTCTGCGGCGACAGCCACACTTCTACGCACGGAGCATTTGGCACGCTCGCCTTTGGAATCGGCACAAGTGAAGTGGAGCATGTGCTCGCGACCCAATGCCTGGTACAGGGCGAATCGAAGACGTTGCACATCCTCGTTCACGGTAAGCGGCCCAGGGGTGTGACGGCCAAAGACATTATTCTCGCCATCATCGGAAAAATTGGCATCGGCGGCGGAACAGGCCATGTGGCGGAATATGGCGGCCAGGCGATTCGCGAACTGTCTATGGACGGCCGTATGACGGTATGCAACATGACGATTGAAGGCGGCGCACGTGCCGGGATGGTTGCGCCGGATGAAACCACGTTTGCCTATCTCGAAGGACGCCCGTTCGTTCCGCGCGGAAAAGAATTTCAAGAAGCGGTCGAGCGCTGGGAATTGCTGACCACGGACGATGGCGCGAAATTCGATATGACCGTTGAGCTGCAAGCGGAAAATATCGCGCCACAAGTTACCTGGGGCACAAACCCGGGCATGGTGACGGGCGTAACTGACCGCGTGCCCGATCCTGGCTCGTTCCAGAATCCTGACGACCAAAAAGCTACGGAGCGCGCGTTGCACTACATGGGATTGAAAGCGGGCACGCCGATTGTGGACATTCCGGTCGATCGCGTGTTCATCGGCTCTTGCACGAATTCGCGGCTGGATGATCTTCGCGCAGCGGCGCATCTTGTTGCCGGGAAGCACGTTGCGAAAAACATCAAGCAGGCGCTGATCGTTCCAGGGTCGCGTGGCATCAAAGCGGCAGCCGAAAAAGAAGGCCTGGACAAAATTTTCTCAGAAGCCGGCTTCGAGTGGCGCGATGCGGGCTGCAGCATGTGCATCGGCATGAATGCGGACGTTTTGCCGCCGCACGAACGCAGCGCCAGCACTTCAAACCGTAACTTCGAAGGCCGCCAGGGCCGCGACAGCCGTACGCACCTCGTCAGTCCGGTGATGGCAGCTGCAGCAGCGATCGCAGGACATTTCGTCGATGTGCGCGAATTCGATGTTACGCATGTCGAATAAGTTTTGAGCTGAGTGACCACTGAGGACTCGTTCATGAAACCATTTATTACGCACACCGGTCTTGTCCTTCCCTTCGACCGCGTTAACGTGGACACCGACCAAATGGTGCCGAAGCAATTCCTGAAAGCGCTGACGCGCGAAGGCTTTGGCCGTATTCTCTTCTATGACTGGCGCTACCTGGCAGGCGAAAAACCGAACCCCGAATTCATTTTGAATTTTCCGGAATACAAAGGCGCATCGATTCTGCTTACGCGCGCGAACTTCGGCTGCGGCTCCAGCCGCGAGCACGCTCCCTGGGCGATCGGCGATTACGGTTTCCGAGCGATCCTTGCTCCCAGCTATGCCGACATTTTCTACAACAACTGTTTCAAGAATGGAATTCTGCCCGCGATCCTGAAGGACTCGGACATCGACGAACTTTTCAAGCGCGCCGAGGCAGATCGTTCCTACACGCTCGCAGTGGATTTGCCGAACCAGGCGATCACCGACAACCAGGGCCTGACGTTTACGTTTGAAATCGCGCCATCGCGCAAGGAAGTCCTGCTCAAAGGATTGGACGACATTGGCACGTCACTGCAGCACGTTGGCGCGATCGATGCTTATGAAAGAGCACATGCTGCCACAGCGACGATGTATGCTCCTGTCGACGTAAAAAACTACACCTAAATTCCTCCAAGCCAACCGTGCCTCTCAGTTCGAGGGGTGAGCCCGCGGGGAGTCCTGTTGGTGCGTGGGAAGTTGGCGGCAGCGCAAGGTTTAACCCAAATGGCGATCGACTATTTGGACCGCGCGGCAAGACCGATCCGGGTTTGGTTGAGTCTTTTCATTTCTTGGGGATGCGGTTGCTCGAAAGCAGCCGCCGTTCCGATGCTGCCGTTGCCTTCGAAAAAACGACAATCGTGGATCCTCTACACGCTCAAAGCTGGCTGAAATTGGGAAGGATTTATCTTGGTCCGAAGGGTGCTGAAGCCGCAGTTCGTTACTTCCAGCGGGCGACGAACGCGGCACCGGAAAGCGCCGAAACCCAGTAGAATAAACGGTACGGCCAAGAACAACGGTACAAAGCGAGGAGTCTCTCCTCATTTCCGCGGCAGCAATGATCACTAAGTTCCCGTCGGCTCAGGAGATTCTGGCGCGGCAGGCGGCCCCAGCAATTCCGCAGCAAGAATTCCGACCAGCACCATTCCAGCACCTGCAACAGATCGCAGGCCGAGCCTTTCGCCCAGTACGAGATACGAAGTGATCACCGCGAACACCGGTTCCAGCGTGAACAGAATCGCTGCGTGACTCGGCGTCGTGTATTGCTGCGCCCACAACTGGAGCGAAAACGCCACAGCCGTTGCAAACAAGGCGCATACCGCGATGCCAATCCATAAGGTAGAGCTTGACGCAAACCTCATCGGCTGCCAGCGAATCGCGTCCGCGCCAATCGCGGTCAGCCAGGCCATCACCCCGCACGCCAGCACCTGCAGCAGGCTTAGCGCTGCCGCCGAATGCTCACGCGCATACTCGCCGACTAAAATAATGTGCACCGCGTAGGATATCGCCGCGAAGAATGTCAGCACGTCGCCGCGATTGAGATGCGCCACGCCGGTGACTGGCACCGTCAAAAAGTACAATCCCGCGCCTGCGGCAACCGTTCCAAAATAAACCCACGACGTCACGCGCTTGCCCCAGAACAACACCAGAATCAGCGGAACCAGCACCACGCTCGAGCCAGTGATGAATCCGGAGTTGGACGCCGTGGTGTAACGCAAACCTGCGGTCTGAAACGCATAGCCGCAAAACATGAAAAAGCCGAGACGCACACCCGCGAAGATTTCTTCCCGCTGCAACGCGCGGAATACTTGGGGCCGGAACACCGCCATGCAAGCTCCGGCAAGCGTAAAGCGCAGCGCAAGAAACACGAAGACGGATGAATGATCGAGCGAATTCTTGACGACAACAAACGTCGAACCCCACAGGAGTGTGCACAACGCCAGTGCAAGTTCGGCGCGAAGCCGCTTCCCCATCATTCGAACTTCTCCACAGATCAAGCGAGAAGGGATTAGTGTATTGGGTTCAAAACCGGTTCACAACAGATCGAGTAAAAAATCAGCGGATCGAGGAGTGCCTGAAGACTTCTTTGCTGTGCGGAGGGAAAAAAAGGAAATGTGAAGCTCGCATCCCCGGATGGTACTTGTTCCACCTCAGAATTCGAACCGGAAGCCAAACTGGGAACGGTATGCGTTTCCAAACGTTGCACGCGGCCCCTGTCCTCCGCAGAAGCCCTGAGGCTGGCCAAAAGAACCGCCGTAAAAATTCGTGTCGGCGTTGTTACAGGAGTTGTTGCGATTGCCAATGTTGTACATTTCCCAGATCAATCGAAATTTCATGTTCTCGCGGATCTTGAAGGCATACGCGGTGCGAAGGTCAAATTCGACGAACGCCTTGCCGCGGAAGCTATTTACTTGCGGTTCCTTGCAGCCGAGAGTATTCGTCCCATCAGCGCAAGCGGTCTCGGAGCCTCGTGATCATGGAGCAGTATAGACGGCCCGCCCACCAACCACCGTACGCAGCACTTTCGTGTTGACGTACTCGCGGGGCTCAACTTTCGTCAGATCGTTTGAAAGCACGATGAAATCGGCGAATTCGCCGGCCTTCAGTTCCCCTTTCTTGCCTTCCATGAACTCGCCGTAGGCGGAGCCGCTGGTGTAAGCGCGAATGCAATCCGCGAGCGATATTTTTTCCTGCGGTTGCCAGCCGCCTTGCGGACCGCCCATCGGAAGTTCGCGCGTAACGCACGCATAGAGACCGCGAAACGGACTGATGGGCTCGACGTCATAGTCTGTTCCAAATGCCAGCCGCACTCCGAATTTCTGCATCGAAGCCCACGCGTACGCGCCTTTCGCTCGTTCCGACCCGACGCGTTGCTCCGCCCAGCGCATGTCAGACGTCTCATGTGATGGCTGCATCGAGGCGATCACCTGTAGGCGCGCGAAACGCGGAATGTCCGACAACGCGACGACCTGCGCATGTTCGATACGGTCGCGGCGATCGCGCGGACCGTTCGCTTTCGCAGCCGCTTCGAAGGCATCGAGCGCCACACGATTCGCGCGGTCGCCAATCGCATGAAAGTTCAGCTGGAATCCGGCCTTGTCGCGTTCAACCGCAAGCGCGCGAAGTTTTTCCGGCTCCATCGTCATGATTCCACTCGTTGAAGGATCATCCGAATACGGCGCGAGCATCGCGGCAGTACGCGACCCAAGAGCGCCATCGGTAACCATTTTCAGCGCGCCAGTCCGCAGCCAGGAATCGGTCGTCCCTCCATCTCGCCTCATCTGCTCGAGCTTTTCAAGCTGCGCAGCAAACGGCAGCCACTCCGTGATGCGCACGGTCAGCTTCCCATCGTTCTTGATCCCACGGTACGTCAGAAAATCTTCCCACGCCGAATTGTCCTGGGCGGAAGTGACGCCATTCTTTGCAAGATCGGCGAGAGCAAGCTCTATGCCGCGACGCCGCTGCTCCGGTGTAGGAGACGGAATCTTGGATTCGACGAGGTGCATCGCCGCACCTTCTTTGAGCATACCCGTCGGCTCGCCCTGCTCATCTTTTTCAATTTCGCCGCCCGATGGATTGGGCGTCGATTTGGTGACTCCGGAGAGCTGTAACGCCAGAGAATTTGCTATCGCGACGTGGCCGGAAATGTGCGTCAAGATCACCGGATTTTTCGGAGAAACCACATCGAGTTGTTGGCGATTGGGAAATTTCTTCTCCGGCCAGAACGTGTGATCCCAACCGCTGCCGGCGATCCATTCGCCTTCCTTATGCTGAGCGACGCCCTCGGCCAAACGTTTCTGCAATTCGGTAACGCTCTGTGCGCCATTCAGACGAACGGCAAGCCAGTCTTGGCCCGCTCCACCAATGTGCACGTGCGCATCGTTGAATCCGGGCATGACGAAATGTTTTTCCAGATCCACCACTTGCGCACCTTTGTCCGCAAGACCTGTGACCTCAGCGTCATCGCCAACGGCAAGGATTTCTTCGCCTCGCACCAGCATGGCTTCAGCCCAGGGCGACGCTGGATCGTTCGTGTAGATGCGCCCGCTATGATAAATCGTGACGGCTCGAGAACTCGAAGCCGTCTGAGGCGTTTGCGCGATGCTGGTTGCACTGAGTAAAAACGCAGAAACGATAGCGGCGTACACAGCTCGCAGGGCCGGGGAGCTCAACGTGTTCATCGAGTTTTCTCTTCGACAACACCAGAAGTGCCGAGGAGCGTCAGCAGCACGCGCTGGAGTCCGGTTTCGCGGCCGTCGGATTCATACCACTCCTGCAACGAGTGGGCGCCACCACCGTTGCCGCCGGCTCCAATTGAAATGGCATCGATGCCTAGTGAAAGCGGAATGTTGGCATCCGTAGAAGCGCGTTCGAGGCGCGATTGATTGCCTACAAACTCGTCCGCGGCGCGAAGATTTGCCAGTAGCAGAGAATTCGATGCCAATTCACCGCCCGGACGGCTGCCCAGCAAATCCAGCTTCCATTCAAGTTTTCCTTTGGAGCGGTCGCGCGAAGATTCCATCTCGTCGCGAATTCCGGCAGCGACGCAGTCGCGCAACGCCGATTCGAGGCGAATCAGCTCTTCTTCACTCTCCGAACGAAGGTCCACCTTCAGCCGTGCCTCGTGTGGAATCGAATTGACAGAGGTGCCGCCTTCGATCTGGCCAATGTTATAGGTCGTGCGGGGATTCGAAGGCACTCGCGTGTTGATAAAGCGAACCGAGCCACGAACAAGCGCGTTAATTGGATTGGGGATCCCAAAGTCGGACCAGCTGTGTCCGCCCGGTCCAGAAATCACCACCTCTACGCGACGGGAAGCCAGGGCCTTGGTCGTAACGTGGTCGATGCTCGAGCCGTCGAGCACGATCACGGCCTTCAATCGGTCGCGGTACGCATCAACAAGTGCACGCATGCCGCGCAAGTTTCCTTCCCCTTCTTCACCAACGTCGGCAACCAGCAGAATCGTTCGCTGCGGCCGGATGCGAGCTTCGTGAATCGCGCGAGCGACAGCTACCAATGCCGCGAGCCCGGCACCGTTATCCGAAATCCCCGGGGCCGACATACGATTTTTTGTGCGATGAACCTTAACATCCGTACCAGCGGGAAAGACGGTATCGAGGTGCGCTGACAACACCACAACTTCCTGGTCGGACGCGCCGCGAAGCAATCCGATGACGTTTCCAGCCTTATCCGTCGAAACTTCCAATCCTACAGCCGAAAGCAGCACCTTCACGGCGGCCGCACGGTCTGCCTCTTGAAAAGGTGGCGCCGGAATTTCCGTCAGCCGGGCCTGTTCGTCATCAATCCACGAGCGATGCGAGGCAAACCAATCGAGCGCCGCGCGAATCTGTGGACCGCTCGGCAGCTGTGACGCAGTGCCAGCGTTATTCGCGGGGCGATTGGCGAGGCGATCCCCTGGAAAAGGCACGACAGGTTTATTCGGCATGCTCAGCAGGATAACCGAAACCATCAGCCATTTCAGCGACGAAACTTGCGGCAGGTTCAATGCGGAGCGACCCCAGCACAAAGTGCCAGCAGTTCGTCCTCGGTAAGAACGCGCGCGGAATGCTTGGCGGCGTCAAGCAAACGCACAACGAGCGCGTCGTCCGCCGGAATGTTGTGGCGTTCGAGCCAGAAGAGCACGTTGGACTTTCCGCTCAGCGGTCCGATTTCGATGATTTGCTCGAGGCCGAAAAGGTGCGAAGGAACGCCGCTATACACGATGTTCGCGAGTTCCGTGTTGCCTTTGTGAAAAGCTTTCACGATCGCGGCAGCATGAACCCCGGTCGCCGTTCGAAATGCGTCTTTTCCGATGACGGGATAGTTTGGCGGAATAACCGTGTGCGTGGCCGCAGCAACGGTCTCGCAATACTCCTTCAGATGCGACAGATCGCGATCGATTAATCCCATTAGCCGGAGATTCACCAGCATCAATTCCATTGGCGTGTTGCCGACACGCTCGCCCAGGGAATTCGCCGCCGCGTGGATCTGATGCGCTCCCGCCGCGACTGCCCACAACGAATTGGCTATAGCCAATCCACGATCGCAGTGCCCGTGCCAATCGATGCGAATTTTCTCTCCAGACGGCTTAACCACTTCCTCGATCGCGAATTTGACCAGGTTGTACGCGCCTTGCGGCGTCGCATGGCCAACGGTATCGCACAAAACGATGGCGCGCGCTCCGCTTCGAATCGCGGCGGAGTAAAGCCGCTTTATGGTCTCTCGGTCCGTTCGAATCGTGTCTTCCGTCACGTACATCGACGGCAGATTGTGGCTAACCGCGAACTTCACCGCGTTTTCTGTCGTGCGCTCCAGATGATCGACTGTCCAGTCTTCGACAAGACGCCGGATCGGACTTGATCCTAGAAATGTTGCCGCCTCGATCGCGATCCCGCTGCGCTGAGAAATTTCGACAATCGGCCGGATGTCGTTTTCCACTGTCCGCGCGGCGCAATTGGGCCGAATCTTCATGCGGTTCGTGGCAATTTCGCGTGCCAGCGCTTCGGTGTGTTCGGTGGCGCGCTGGCCCGCTCCTGGCAGGCCGATATTCACGGAATCGATGCCAAGCGACTCCATCAGATGAAGGATGCGAATTTTTTCGTCGATGCCGGGATCGTAAACGGAAGGATTCTGCAATCCGTCGCGCAGCGTTTCGTCGTTCAACAAGACGTGCGTCCCAGGAGGGATTAACGTAGGGGAGGCGAGATTCCAGTCGTAGATCCAATCATTCTGCTGCACGAATCCCCCAGATGGCACTTGGGTGAATTGTAACCGGAAGAGGCGCTGCACAGAAGCTGCAGCTAATTCACGCGAAACGCCTCCTCGTGCTCGACAGACACCATGCACAGACCTTGCGGCGGCACCGTCGGGCCCGACTTGGAGCGATCCTTCATTTCGTAAAGCCGATCGATATCTTCCGGAGCCAGCCGTCCGCGTCCTACGTCCAGCAGTGTGCCAACCATCTTGCGAACCATGTAGCGCAGGAACGAGCGCCCGCGAACGGTGAACACCAGTTCCTCGTTGTCCACAGAACGCACCAAGTCTGTCGAATAAATCTCGCGCACGGTCGAGCGTTCTTTGTCGTCCTCTTCTGAACCAGTCGATGCTGCAAACGAGGCAAAGTCGTGGCTCCCCACAAACCGCGCCGCTGCATCCCGCATTTTTTCCTCATCAAGTGGAAACGGATAGTGCAATACGTAACGCCACAGCATCGGCGGAACGACTTTGCCTCGATACAAGCGATAGCGATAAATTTTGCTCCGCGCTGACCAGCGCGCGCTGAAGTCCGGCCCAACCTCTTCGGCAGCCACAATTCGAATCGTCGGAGGAAGAATCGCGTTCAAAGCTCGCTGAAATTCCTGCGCGGACAGTCCCGACTGCGTGCGGAAACTTCCTACCTGGCCGAGCGCATGAACGCCGGCATCTGTGCGTCCAGCAGCATGGAGCGCAATATTCTCCTGCGTCAGACGCCTGAGGACCGAAACGATTTCACCTTGTATTGTCGGCTTGCCAGATTGAATCTGCCATCCATGAAAATCGGTCCCATCATAAGCAATCGTAAGCTTGAGATAGCGCATGCAGAACTGACCGGTCAATAAGGAGCGGAGCGCACAAAGCGACTTCCCGGTTTCACAGCCGCGGATCCGTCGCGGCAGAGCGGACAATCATCCGGCTGATAACTCGCAATTGGCAGGTCAAGAAGCGCTTGTGCCTTGACCGGGAAATCAATATTTCCGCCGCTGCGATCAATCAGTGCTGCCGCGGCGACCACGCATCCTCCGGCTTCCTGAACCACCTGGATAGCTTCCTGTGTAGACCCGCCTGTGGTCCACACATCTTCCACCACCAACACGCGCTGATCGGGACGCAGCGAGAATCCACGGCGCATCGTCATCGTGCCGCTGGCATCGCGTTCCACGAACAGAGCTGGCACTCCGCCCCCCTGCACTACGTGCTTCGACGACGGTTCCGGCAAGGCTCTCGCGACCTCTTGTCCGACGATCACTCCGCCTAAGGCCGGCGACACAACAGCTTCAATCGCTGCTTCAACAAAGAGCGACGCCAGCGCTGTTCCCAATGTCTCTGCAAATCGTGGATACTGAAGTACGAGCGCGCATTGCACATACATTCCGCTGTGCAGACCGCTCGAAAGCTCGAAGTGGCCGCGGCGGATGGCGCCCGCTGTTTCGAAAATCTTCAGTAATTCGTCTCTCGAAAGCATCTCAAAGTTAACCGTTGAACATCCCTAAACGTCGAAATGTCAGGAGCTTAGTGGGTGCTGTGTTGCGTTGTCAAGGAAGAGTGGCGCTGATAGACTCAAACCTCCGCCGTTCAGCGTGTCAGAACGTTTTCGGGGCCGGTGGATAGCCTTCTCCGGCTGATTTCATGAAACAAATCGCAAGTGGTACGCGTTTTAATGAGTGCAGGTCATTCAGAACCATAAATTTAGTCTCACGGCACACTTACTTGAGGGGATACGCACATATGATGAAGCAGTTTGCACGACCACTGCTGGCTATATTTTTGGCTTGGATTTTATTGATCGGAACCGCTTCCCCTGCCTTTGCCCAGAACCCGCCACAACAGAACCCCGGAACCCCTGCCCAAACAACCGTAGGGACAGGACCAGTTCCTGCCGTCTCTTTGGGCATGTCGAAATACAGCTACACGCGGGCGCCTCGTGCATTTCCTAATATCATCGCTCCTTACAAGCCAATTTCAATTCCAGATCCGGGACTCACAAATTCTCCGCGAATTGACCAGTTAATTCACGACAATAAATTGGATCTCAGCCTTCAAGACGCGGTCGATCTGGCCCTTGAAAACAACATGGACATCGTGGTTGCCAGATATAACGTTTGGTACGCGGACACCGATCTGCTTCGCACTGCAGGCGGAGGAGTGGGCCGTGGAACTGCCGGCGCGAGCATTCCCTTCTCTCAAGCCAACATTCCGGGACTCAGTTTCGATCCGCAAGTTACTGGGACTTATTCTATCGACTCGCGCGTTATCCCCGTAAACAACCCTTTTATTTCGGGAACGGGCGTAGCCGGAATTAGCGCACTTTCTGCGCACACGTCCACGTTCAACACGCAATACAGTCAAGGATTCTCCCCCGGCACAAGTATGTTTGTTTCCTGGAACAACACCCGCAGTTCTTCCACCTCGCCAGCTCTTCTTTTCAATCCATCCGTTGAGACATCGATCAACATCGGATTCCAGCAGCAACTGTTGAACGGCTTCGGAAAAAGCATAAATAAGAGACAGATCTACATCTCGAAGAATAACCGTAAGATCGCGGATCTTGCTTTCTCTCTGCAAGCAATCACAACGGTTACAAACACGATCAATGCTTATTGGGAACTTGTCTATGCTCGTGAAAACGTGAACGTCCAGCAGCAGGCCGTTACCGTCTCTGAGAAACTCTACAACGACAACAAAAAGCAGCTGGAAATTGGCACCATGGCGCCGCTGGATGTGACGCGCGCCGAATCAGAATTGGCCACCAACCGGCAAAACCTGATCGTTGCACAAACGGCTCAACTTCAGCAGCAGCAGGCACTGAAAAACTTTATTTCCAAAGATCCCCTGAGCCCTAACCTCGTGCGCGTCGAAATTGTCCCCTCCGACAAGCCAAACACTCCTACAGGCGTGGAGCCGGCCTCATTCGAAGAAGCCGTGTCCGAGGCCTTCCAGAAACGGCCGGACTTGCAAGAGCAGGTCTACAACCTGAAGAATTCCAACATTGAAGTGAAAGCCACAAGAAACGCGCTCTTGCCTATTGCCACTTTGACCGCGCAGTACGGCTCCACGGGGTTGTCCGGCAATTCCGGCGTTCCCGGGACGGCATCAACCGTCGCTGGCGCACAAATCGTGGATGCAAACGGGAACCCGATCGCTGGACTGTTTGAGCCCCTGACGATAACGCCGACTGTGAGCACCGACCACAAGGGCTTCACCGATGCTTCGAGCCAGATTTTCCACAACAATTTTCCTTCTTACACCGTTCAGTTGGGTGTGACGGTACCCATCCGCAACAGGATCGCTCAAGCTGATTATCAACGTGCAACTCTGACCCAGCGGCAAATGCAGGCGCAAATCCAGCAGCTCAAGAACAGCGCGATTCTCGACGTTCAAAATACATATGTGGCTTTGGTACAGGACCGTGCTCGAGTGGAAGCCGCCAGCAAAGCTCGTGAATTGCAGCAGCAAACCTTTGACGCCGAAGAGAAGAAGTATCAGCTCGGCGCATCCACCGTTTACCAAGTGATTCTTACCCAGCGCGACTTGATCACCGCGCGTGGCACCGAACTTCGCGCCCTTTCCGATCTCGCGGAGGCCAAGGCCAACTTCGAACGGGCGCTCGGCCGTACGCTCGAGGCCAATCACGTAACGATCGCCGATTCGAATGGCAGCGAGCCCGAGAAGGACACTCTCATCCCGGGGACACTGCATGGCCAGGTAGTCGGCACTGAAAAACTCTTTAAGAAGCTCGATTCCGACAGTGCCGCTGGCGCAAACTCGAACCTGCCGGGCCAGAAGTAACTCCTCGCGATTGTTTTCTTCGGCCGGCAGCCATTCCGCTGCCGGCTTTTGAATTTGGCCCCCGGGCGGTGTCCGGTTGCCCGAGCCAAATCTTTCGACTAGCATAAGAAATTGAGCACTTTGCGGTCGTCTCCAACGTGGTTATACGTCATGTTCAGCAAGTGAATGCCGCGCGAGAACTCTCAAATGAGTAATCCAAACAAGCAAAACACCACCACGCTTCCCGTCAACGAAAAGTCTCCTGCGCAGCGCACTCCTTCCATCGGAGAAAAAGCCTGGGAAGAAAAAACTTTGGCTCCAGTTCTCTCAAAAAGCCCTGAGCGCCACGCTGAATTCACGACGATCTCTGGCCATCCCATTCGGCGGCTTTACACGGAAGCAGACCTGTCTGGATGGAACGCAGAAACCGATCTCGGTTACCCCGGAGATCCTCCTTACACCCGCGGCATTCATTCCACCATGCATCGCGGACGCCTCTGGACCATGCGCCAGTTCGCCGGATTCGGCGCCGCCGAAGATACTAACCAGCGCTTCCGCTATCTCCTCGCGCAAGGACAAACCGGACTCTCCACCGCGTTCGATCTTCCCACTCTAATGGGTTACGACTCCGACCATCCCCTTTCCGAAGGCGAAGTTGGCAAATGCGGCGTTGCGATCAGTTCCCTCGCGGACATGGAAGTACTTTTCGACCAGATTCCGCTCGCAAACGTAACCACATCGATGACCATCAATTCGCCCGCGGCAGTAATTTGGGCAATGTACCTCGCCGTCGCGGAAAAACAAGGAGCGGACTGGAAGAAAATCTCTGGTACTTTGCAGAACGACATCCTCAAGGAATACATCGCGCAGAAGGAATACATCTATCCGCCTGAGCCCTCCATGCGGCTTGTGATTGACACCTTCGAGTTCGCGGTCAAACAGACACCGAAGTTCAATCCTATTTCCATCAGCGGATACCACATCCGCGAAGCGGGTTCGACAGCGATTCAGGAACTGGCGTTCACCTTGCGTGATGGCATGGAGTATGTTGAATGGGCGCTGCGCCGCGGAATGAATGTCGACGATTTCGGACCACAGCTTTCGTTTTTCTTCAACGCGCACAGCGACTTCTTCGAGGAAATCGCAAAATATCGCGCGGCACGCCGCATCTGGCACAAAGCCATGACGGAGCGTTACGGCTCCAAGAATCCGCGCACTTGGGCTTTGCGCTTCCATTCGCAGACCGCCGGATGCTCACTCACCGCACAGCAGCCGTACAACAACGTCGTACGCACCACGCTGCAGGCACTCTCTGCCGTGCTCGGTGGAACGCAATCACTGCACACCAATTCACTCGATGAAGCTTGGGCCTTGCCGACGGAGTTTGCCGCCACCATTGCGTTGCGTACTCAGCAGATCATCGCGCACGAAACTGGCGTCACAAACACTGTCGACCCGCTCGGTGGCTCCTACTTCGTCGAGACGCTCACAAATGAAGTCGAAGCTGGCGCTTGGGACTATATCCGCAAAATCGATTCCATGGGCGGCATGGTTGCAGCCATTGAACACAGCTACCCGCAACGCGAAATCGCGGAAGCCTCCTATCGCTACCAAATGGAACTCGACAAAAAAGAAAAAATCATGGTTGGCGTGAACGATTTCGTTTCTGACGAGAAGCCGCTGGAGATTTTGCAGATCGACGAAACCGTGGCGCATCGCCAAGGCGAGCGCCTGAGGAAGCTGCGCTCCGAGCGCTCCCAGGACGCAGTAAACCGCACTCTCACCGCCCTCCGCAAAGCCACGCACGGCAAAGAGAACCTGATGCCGTCAATCTACGCAGCCGTCAAAGCCTATGCCACTCTCGGCGAAATTTGCGACGCCATGCGCGACACCTTCGGCACCTACGAAGAAGTCGCCATCACCTGATTTAAGGATTGACAGCAAAGAGGACGCCGAGACAAATGCCAGAAAAAAGAATTCGTGTGCTGATTGCCAAGCCCGGGCTCGACGGACACGATCGCGGCGCCAAAGTCATCGCCCGCGCCCTCCGCGACGCCGGAATGGAGGTTATCTACACCGGTCTGCGCCAAACACCGGAGATGATCGCCTCCGCCGCCGTCCAGGAAGACGTCGACGTCATCGGCCTCTCAATCCTCTCCGGGGCGCACAACACGATCTGCCCGCAACTCATGTCACTCCTTCGCGCAAAAGGAATGGATGACGTAACGGTCGTCGTTGGCGGAATTATTCCCGGTGCCGATATCCCTATCCTGAAAGAAGCTGGCATCTCCGAAATTTTCTTGCCAGGAACCTCAACCCAAGCCATCATCGATTTCATACAAAAAAAACACGCTCACAATCAACCTGCCTGACTCGCACAATTCTCGCGAAGCCCGTATACTCAAAAAAGTGCCGTTACTTTTCTGCGAGGGACCTTCGTGTCCGCTTCGACCCTGAAATCTTCCATCGATCGCAATTCGTCAGACTTCAAAAAGAATGCCCGCCGCGTCATCGAGCTTTTAACCGAGATCAAGAATCAGGAAGAACAAATCTGCCAGGGCGGCGGCGAGAAAGCGATGGACGCTCAACACAAAAAGGGCCGCCTGACTGCGCGCGAACGCATCACGAAGCTAATCGACGCCGGTACCCATTTTTTCGAACTCGGCACATTCGCCGCGTTCGAAATGTACGAGGAATGGGGAGGCGCGCCTTCTGCAGGGACCGTCACAGGCCTCGCGCGTGTCTGCGGCCGCCTTTTCATGGTCATCGCCAACGATGCCACTGTGAAAGCTGGCGCTTTTTTCCCAATGACAGCGAAGAAAGTGATTCGCGCTCAGAACATCGCCATCGAAAATAGAATCCCCACAATTTATCTGGTGGATTCCGCGGGGGTTTTTCTGCCGCTGCAAGAAGATGTCTTTCCAGACACCGACGATTTTGGACGCGTGTTTCGCAACAACGCCGTGATGTCCGCAATGGGTATTCCGCAAGTCACCGCAATCATGGGTATGTGCGT
>Ga0137386_10000548_pt1 | contig 21421 bp, 35 predicted proteins | sample SagtaG_4_FD_104910 | JGI IMG/M metagenome (GOLD analysis project Ga0137386, IMG submission 104910) | Vadose zone soil microbial communities from Sagehorn Ranch, Mendocino, California, USA - Sage2_R_100_16 metaG | ecosystem: Environmental > Terrestrial > Soil > Vadose zone | place: USA... | reverse complement strand
TCATGGCGGGTGTACCGCCCGGTCAGGCGTACGTGGCGCCGGACGAAAACTCCGCGGAAGGCGTCCTCGTCGCGGACCTGCCCGTCGCGTACCTCGGCTCGCTGATCAAGGGCGTCCGCATTTCATTCAAGGATGGCAAGGCGAACTGGTCCGCGGAGGAGAACGATGCAGTGATGCGTCCCTCCTGGGACAAGGCGACGGGAGGAAAGGACCGATTGGCGGCATTGGGGATTGGACTCAATCCCGCGGTCAAGACGGGATTCCTCCAAGACGACCTTGCGACCGGCGTCGTCGAAATCGCGATCGGCGACAACTCCGAGTTCGGCGGCCGGAACTCCACGAACTTCTACCTCGGACCAAAGCTGGAGAAGGCGACCGTCCGCATCGGGAAGAAGGTCGTCGTGAAGGACGGCCGCCTCGCCGTGTAGCCCGACGAGTCCGTCATTCTCAGGCGGGCGACGCACGACCCTTAGCCTTAAGCCGAACCGCCGCCGTGAGCGGGAACACATGGTGCCGACGTCCGCGGATCCGTCCGCGCGCGATGCCATTGACGACCTCCGGGAGCACGACCGCGAGGTCCTCGAGTTCCTCTCGAAGGAGCCTGCGTCGCAGGTCGCGTTCCAGGGCTTGCGTCGACGTCTTGGCATCCACCCGGAGCAGCTCTCGCGGGCGCTGCATCGCCTCGCGGACGACGAACTCGTCGAACGGACGGACGTGGGGTACCGCGTCACCCCAAGAGCGCTCCAGGTCTTGAGCCCAGAGAGCCAACGCTCCGAGGAAACGGGGGTCACGATCCTCCAGACATATTTGGCGGCGAACCTCGATCTGAGGGGACTCGTCCGGGCGCTCCGCGGGAGCTGGATCGGGCCGTTGCGGTGGTACGGGCTATCCGAGTTCGCCGATGGAATGCGCCTCGCGTGGGCCCTCGAGGACGACACGATCCGGCTGGAGACGTTCATCCGCCCCGGACAGCTCGTCGTCACGGCGAACGTCGCGGGTCCGAGCCACTTGGACGACGCGACGCGCCTCGGACACCTGTTGTTCCAGCACATCGCCCGCGAGGCGTCCCGCGAGCCGCATGCCGGCATCAGCGGCTGACACGTAAGTGTCCAAATTCTTGCGGCGACAATACATACATAATGCTACCCCGCGAGTTACATTAGAGGCGGACATGGGCCGGACCGTGCTATTTCGGGTCGATACCACTGTATTCCCGCCTTCGCTGGGTAAAAATACGACATGCAAGATTCGACCTCATTGCTGAAGACATAGAAGACACGGAGCTTTCGCGCAACGTCGCGATTGCACGATCACTTCGGGTAGCGAGATACCACTATACTGTGACGATCCAAGGCTTTCGAACGTTCCACGAGGACATGAGGTACATTTACCGCGTCGATCCCGGTGATCTTCCGCGGTTCTTCCCACTTCTCTGGCGGGAGCGCGAAGTTCAGGCGAACATGGTCGTTCTCGATGATGCCGGGAGGAATCTCGTCTATCTACCATCGGAAACCACACTTCAAATTGCCCGTGCCACCATCAATCAGATGTGGCGGGATTTTCACCGATCGCTGGTAGCGAGTGCCACGCCGGTCGGGGTGGCGACCCCACAGCCGCTGCTCGATCTCGCAAGCTTCGAACCTAACGAGCAACAGAAACAGGCTGCCAACGCTCTCCTGCAGAGTCTCGCTCGAACTTACCGTGGTAACGCTGAATTGGCAAGGTTACGCCAGTTCGCAAGAAGACTCGCCGTGGAGTACGTCCCCTTCCTGCTACGGCCCGTCGTTGCCATTTCGGACCCGTTCTTGTTCGTTAGGCAAGGAGTCGACGTATACGCACCTATTGTTCGAGGCTCCCATCGCAGAACTCGAAGCGAGCTCGTTACCAGTTACTCCTATCCCGAGCTGGTTTTGTTCTTGATGTGTGGGTTGATACACTTTGAAGTACCCCTGCCGTTGCTCCCATTCACCGCGCCACCTTGGTCTGAAACAGATTCCGTGCACCTTCGCGCAATCCTGCTAAACGGGCTGAAAGTAAGAAATCGCCTATCTGGAGAGAGCAAGGTTACGGGCGTCCCGTCAGAGCTCTTCGAGAACCTTCGGCTGCTCGAGTTCGCAAGTGCAGACGACAATAACCTCTATGTGTACGTTGCCCGAGCCAAGGCCGATGAAATTCAGAAATTCCGAGATGTCATTCGGGTCAATACTCGCGCGTCAGTCCGCGATGCATTTGAGGACGCTTCCGCTGCAAGACGGCGTTTCTTGGACGTGGGGAAGTCGTTTGCGAAACCGCTCTATGAAGCTAGAAGCGATCGACCTGCAGACCTCCGCGATCTCATCGCGGCGATCTGGAAGTTGAGTTCGGGAATGATCTCAATTCTGCGCGCCCGGAGGAAATACCTGAGAGCTCGCGAGAGACTCAAGATCGCGCGACAGCCGGTACAAGAAGCGAGTCGACCGGTGGTCGTTATCAAGGCTGGTTTAACACCCGGGTTTGGAACGATGCTTGTCCTATTGTGGCTCACCGTCGCTCTGGGCTTCTTCGTTGCGCTGCAATTGGAATTTAGCGTGAGCGATTTCCTTGGCGCATTCGGTGCACTGTTGGTGGTGATTTTGTCGATAACGGTCTACTCTGTCGGAAGACAGTATCTACGTGAGGTCGTAGCAGCCCACGCCTCGTCATCTGCGGCGGTCTTTGCTCTCGTGTTACTGCTTCGCCTGCTTCGCGGGCCTTAGGACTGCATTCCTTGAGTGCAATCCCTTCAGTCCGCCTACCAGAACTGCAATCGCCTTGTCGAAAAGGCCTGGCTCATGATCGTCGAGCGCAAACTCGTCGTCCTCAAGCCATGGACGGGGAACTGAAGTAGGTACGCGCATAATGACCTATTAGTCGAGAGCCGTATAAGTCAGTTTCGGGCGTAGTCCGCAGAACCTTCATGACAGAACAAGCCAGCCTTAGCCCACAGAGCTCTTCTCTGAAACAGTCTCGACAGATCGTCATGTCCGCGGTTTAGATCTCCCGTGAGTCCGGACATATGGGCTGCAATACTCTAGAGGGGTTGATGGAGCCTGCCATTCGTTCCACGGAGACCAACTGTCCTCAGCTTGCAAGATTAGGCGTGCTTCCAGCCTGCCCAGCTGCCGCCTCAGATATCGACGGATGGGTCGGACGAACTCAGTGAAACCCTCTATTTCTAGGTCTGGACCACGCGGCCCGAAATACGCGAACTTCGCGGAAACCAAGACTCGATCTGTCTTCCAGTCATGTTCCATTTCTTCGCGGCTTTGGTGGAATCCGCTCCTCCCAACACGAGCTAACCGGCCACGACGGCGGGCGTAGATGTTGTCGAGACGGCCCCTGAACCGTTCGTCACGATGGTATCCGTCAAAGCTCATGGGTGGTTCGGTCAACTTGGCTAAGAATATCACCTCGCCGTAATGTTTGCCCTTGAGCGCAACACCACCGACACCGAGAATCCAGTCGTCCTTTTGGGCCACCCGCCTGAGATCGGGCTTGCAGGTAGCAAGGGTCAAGAATCGCCCTTCCCGGTCCACGTGCGGTGCGAAGCCGGTGTCAAACGTCAGGGTGTAGACGAAGAGACTCGGCATCGTTGCTCGCCCCACGCTCTTCCTCCAAATGGTCCTGTGCCTATCGCCTTTCCTGTTGGATTTTTGGGTCTCCGTCGGTGCCTGCGGGATCTGTCACCATCACTGCGAATCATCACCCTAAAGAGGTTCCTAGCTAGATTCGTTTGAGAACTCTGGACGGTGGACGTTTCGTTGGCGATCGCAGGCCCGGATCGTAGCCTGGCCAATGATTCACGAGAATTGCGAGCGCGGTGAATGCCATCAACGCATGACCCAGAGTGAATCGATTAGCAAGTTCAAACCGGTCATGCTTGTACTTCGAATATACCTTGAACCACTCTGGATTCTCGTCGCTCGCCCAAGTCTCGAATGGTCTCACCACTGGAGTATCCAGCCACTTCAGTGGATATCCTGCGCGATCGAACCCGAGCTTCGCGCCAAACACTCTCCTGTAGGTCTCCATGCTCACGCTCGAGGACTTCCTTGCGTCGTCGATACCTTCAAGATTGTCCCACCTGGGATCCCGCAGGAGCTCTTGGAAGATTGTCTCAATCCAAGTGCAGCAATCGAGGCCGAACTCCCCGGCACGGGGTGATGCAATTTGATATCTAGGATCGTGAAGTTCCGCCACCAGAGGGACGTATTGAGTCAGGTCGAGAAATGAGTCTTCAAGACGCGCATATTCGGCGAGCATCTCCTCGAGTTTTCGCTCATCCATGATCCTACCAAACCCGCATAATCGTGCCGTCGATAAAGCCCACCGACCCGAGACAATTGCGTCAGATTGTCACCTCCAATGTCCCACACGCAAGCCAGAATCCCCTCCTTACCCGCTCTTGAGCATCAGCAACGGTAGGCTGCAGGGGAAGGTTGATTCCCACGCCAGCCTTTCCCGCGATGGTACTGGCATTGTTCCACTTCGAAGATCTGGATGAAGTTACTCGCAGATGGATGCTTGAGGAATTTCGCGCAGAATGGAGTCAGAATCCGTACAAAAGTCCCAGGCTCTCTCAACCAGGGCTTGCGGCGTTCTCGGAACTCATGGAAGCTGCAATCCTGTCAGGCAACGAGGTGACTTTGTCGATGGCGCTATCTAATCGCACGTACTGGAAGAGATCCGAGCCCTTCGAGCGACGCGGACGTACGTATGATAGAGACATCAACCCTGTGAAGGCCGCGCAGTCACTGGCTATTACCGAGTTCAACACCTGGTGCGTTCGAGGACTTTCGAGAAGACTCATGGAAGAGGGGGAAGGCATGTGTGAGGTTTATCGTGCAGACTCCACTTGGCAGCCACGCGCTGAATGCGTGCGACACGATGGCGCCAGATATGAGGTTCGTGCAATCTACAATGGTCATCGCGCACGATATTGGCCCCTTCCGGGGAACCCTGGAGCCCTCTCTATTCCAGTCGGCACAAACTGCCATCACACGATTAGACGAATCGGGAGAGCGCTGGGGCGGTAGGACCTCATGTTGCAACACAAGGCTAGCCGCGGCCGTCGGGTGGAAGGCTCGGTTCTCTTCAAGGATGCGCTTGGAGAGGGCCGGATTCCTCCCTGTCACTGAAATCTGTGCGAGCGGGTGTTGACGCGTCCGTGAATCCTATTTGCGCCCCAGTAGCCACAAGCACGATGCGACGGTCATTCGTATTCCATACTCCGCATCTCGCCTTGTTGGAACACCTCCGGGATGAGACCCGTATCCGGAAAGGAACCCGTACGTGTCAGCCACTAACTTTTTCCGCGTGCCTTCGACGAGCTTGCTCAGCCCGTTCCGCCACTCACGATCCCCAGTTATTTCAATCACAAGGAGTTCAAGCACTGAACGGCAGGAGGCGAGCGCCTGTCTGTTTGCATCAGCCCCGGTCGTTGAGAGGGTGTCCAACGCTCCCTCGATCATCCGACCGACCTCGGGATGACCAGCGAGCTGAGTTCGAAGTTCGTCACGGTTTTCGAGTTTGACTGATCCAAGTTCTGGAGAAATGCTGCTCAGGTCAAGAAGCCGTTCTTCTCTGAGCCGACGCCGTTCCTCGAATGCCTCTTTCCTCTGCCGGAGCCGCAGCTCTCCAATCTCGTCATTGTAGACCAGGTCTTCCTCCGCGATCGCCTCTAAGGTTCCGACGGCTTTCGCGACTTGAGTGTCGAGTCTCCGGTAGGTCTTGGCCCTGGCGAACCGCCGCACGAGAACGGAGCTGTTGCCGCCACGGGCCAGGTTCTTCCGAGCGACCGAGATCCTGCGTAGCGCAGCAACCGTCTCGTTGTACCACTGGTCAACGTTCTCTGTCAGAGACACGAGGCGTTGGCCGAGATTCCCTCGCAGCCATGCCTTTCCGATGGCAGTAGCGAGCCGTTTTCGTCCTTTCAGACCGACCGCTAGTTCGAATACCCCAACTCCCAGTTGGACCTTCGGATCCAAGGTCCTGTACGCCTGTGAGACACTTTCCGCTTCCAGCTTCAAGCCCTTGCCTCGGTCGATAAGGCTGCGCAAGTCCTGCTTGGGATCCTGCATTCTGCGTAACTCCTCGCCTGTAGGTAAGACCTTTTCCTTTGGGAGGGGCTATCGGTCGGCCAGCGCACGGAGCGAGCGACATTCGCATCATAACGCCGTGGGAGAAAGCGTAGCAGTTGCTCCTATTCCGACCTACATCAGGTGTTGGAACTGGTGGAGGATGCTGATGATGTACTTGCCGTTGTAAACACCCATATCGTGTGAAATCTTGCCTCTTCTTACGCTCCCAGCCAGATACTGGGACCATACTTGGTACACAACCTGAATCTCAGCGAAGTAAATGCTTCTCGAACTCCCGCCGTCCAACTCAGCGTATATGTAGTCACCTTGGGCGATTACGTTGAAGTCGCCATCTCTGACCAGACCGTCGCGGCTCCAGTTGGTGATGCGCTTCCGACTCGAAATAGCGGCTCTTAGGCGCGGCCAAAACACGCTCCAGGGGACGGGCACTTCTACAGCCATACGACCCTCTCTTCAAGCCTGACAAAGCCGCGCGTTACGACAGACTGTGCTGCTAGTCGCCATGATCCAACGTGCTGGCAATCGATTGGATTTCTTCCGCGAGTGGCTTCTTTTTCTTCTTGGGTTGCGCCGGGACAGGAATGTGAATTATGCGCCCCTCCACGATTGAGCTTATCCTGCCTTCAACGCCCGACATGTGATCGTGGATGGCTCTGTGTTCCTTTGCCTCTTTTTCCCAGAGGCGGTTGTGCGCTCTCTTCTCCTGCTCCTGCAACCTCCTGAGTCGTTCCACACCTCCGAAGACGGCCCTGAGGCGCTCCTTGAATTCGGGGCTTCTTATGAAGGCATGAAGTTCGTTCGCTTTTGTCTGGACCTCAGAGCGACCCAGTCGGACTGGAGCCCCTGCCCTGGGAGCCAGAGATCGAGCCCGAGACGGTCCCGCCGCCCGTCCCCTGTCCCGAGCCACCCGAGGAGGAAGAGGAGCCGTTCGTCGAACTCGTCCGCGCGAGGATGCTCTCGGGTATTCTCACTTTCCGACGTAGACTACGTACAGATAGGAAGGGCAAGCGAGGGTCGCGGTCTGTTTTCAAAGTCTATAACGGACCACGTATGGATACGAGCGCGTGGGCAGCAACCTGCGGGTAGGGCGAAGGTCGCCATCCCGCCGATGTGGCCCGGCGTTGGCTCCTCACAGAGGGAACACACCAAATGCCGTACATGACCAACTTGAGCGAGAACGGAAAACTTGGCGACGCCGTGGCGGTCTACGTCGCGACGGACCGTGACGACCCTGACTTCTACTACATCCCCGTGCGGTTCCTGAAGGCGATCCCCGAGGCCATCGGCTTCCTGCTCGTGAAGACGGACAAGCCGTGCACGATGCGCCCGATCTACCGCGTCGATGATGCCGTCGCGCTGATCTGGCCCGCAGATCGTGAGAACGTCCGAGCGTACCTGACGGACAAGAAGCGCCGCGTTGAACTGGAGCCGATGTACCTCGGGCTGTGGGTCGCGGAGACGAGCAAGGCGATCATCGCTCCTTTGCCGGAGGTGGCATGATGCGCGTCGTCGGTAGGATCGTCGGCGTCGTGGACCACGGCACCATCAAGATGCTCAAGATCGCCGTCGCGGAGCGGGGCGGCAACCCCGACGATCCCAGGGTGGAGTTGGTCCACATGGGCAGCAGCCCGTTCCGGTGGATGATCGAGGGACGTGGCGGGCTCGGCGGCGTGATCGGCCACGACGTGGTCGTGACGGACGGCGAAGATGGCCAGATCGTCACGTTCGACGACGAACAGTAGGACAAGGTGCTTCAATGCAAAATCTGCCCAGCCCAAGCCCGCGAGACCCGATCAGGCTCCATCGCGAGACGAGCATGGGAGTCCCGGTCCGAATCGAGATCGACGACTGGACGATCTCCGCGTACCGCGAGGAGCCCGCGCAGGTCGTGAAGCGCGAGTACCGTGCGGACGGCAGCGTGCACATCGAGGCGGAGCCGGAACTCTCGCGCTACCTGACGAGCGAGCCGGTCATGACGATCCGGAAGAACTGGAGTCCCGGCAACTTCACCGTTGACTTCGAGGCGGGCTTCCAGCGCGGGCGGATCACCGTGTGCCAGAGGGAACTCACGACGCGCTGCTCGTGGCCCTCGTCCGGGCCTGGATACCTGAGGTGGATTGGTCTATCGTGGAGCGATGCCGAGGTTCGGAACTGGCTGAAGAACGACTCGATCATGACCGCTGCGCTCGCAAAGGTCGAGGCCGAGGGAGGGAGGCGCTGATGCGATTCCTGCGCTCTGAAGCGGCAGCCGAGTTTGCGGAGGGTCGGACTCTTGCGCGCCGGAAGAGGGAATTAGCGGCGGTCATCCGTCGGATCATGCCGCGTGAAACGCTCTGGGCGATCCAGACTGCAAAGACGTTCGCACACTACAACCCCGTCGTCTTGGACTACGTCCGTGCCATCACTCTCGCGGTCGCCGAAGGTGAAGAGGACACCCACCTTATCGAACAGGCCGAGGCGGACGAGCGTCTGGACGACGACGAATGGGAGTTGGTAGAGCAAGCCCGCTGCGAGACCTACCTCAACGAACTGGAGCGGTTCCTGTGATGACCACCCTCCATCACTGCTTGAAGGTCGGAGCGCCCAAGCACGGGGCAGATTGTCCATGGTGCCGACAACCGCAGGAATGGCACACGGCCATCCAATGGGACGCATGCCTGCGGGCATACGGTGTGTTCCGGCATTCCTTGGGCTGCCGCAGCGGCCTCCCGTCCCTGCTGGACGAGCGCCGGAGAATATTCGCAGAGACGCAGATGCTCATCGAACTGGCCCGCGACCTGCTGATCCGACGCGAGCCCGAGGCTGCCGTCGTCAGGATCATCGCCTCCCTCATCCGGACCGACCCGGTGGTTCCCGACACGGACGGCGCCGTGGGACTCGCCGAGAGCACGGTCGAGATCGCACGGATGCGACTGCGACATGTGCTCGACGGCGTGGACCGCCTGGACGACGAAGGCACGAACTGAGGAGCATGGGATGGGTCTCCAGTTGATCGACCACGAACAGAGTCGATGCTCGGATCATGGGCCGGTGATTGATCCTGCTCGGGGTGAGACGTATTGCAGGAAATGCGGTGAAGTGCTTGGAGACCGGAGCATAGACCAAACCCCGTCCTTGGGGTTCGACGATGACGGGCGCATCGCAAACCCTGGGCATGGACCGGGACTCGGCTCCACATTCTGGACGGGGCGCGACGCAAAGGGCAAGCGGATCGCCGACCCAAGCACACAGGCTTGTCTTCGCCGGATGCGGCAACAACAGAAGCGCTTAGTGAGGGAGAAAACCCGCTCCGCCGACGAAGTGAGACGCGCCGTCCACGGCCTCGCGGCCCGGCTGGAGATGCCAAGGAACATCACGGATCGTGCCCTGCACATTGCGCTATCATCCCGCAAGAAAGGTGTCGTGCGAGGCATCTCGTTCGTCGTCATTGCGGGCGCATCCCTCGGCTTGGCCTCGAAGATCATGGGGTTTCCGCGACCCATGGACGAGATCATCGCCGCGATGCCACCGACGAGCCACATTAAGGCGCGGACGATGGCTGCGAAGCGCAAGATTGCCAAAGGGCTCGCGCTCGCGCTTCCGCTAATCAATCCCGTAGCGCTGGTTCCTCGTTACCTCTCGAAGCTCGGTCTCGACCATGGGGCGAGGATTGAGGTGTGCAAGACCCTGGGTGAGATGGGGCAGACCGCCGGATCGGCCTACGTGACGCTGGCAACAGGGATTTACGTGGCCTGTTGTCGGCTGAATCAGCGACGCAGCGAAGTCGAGGTATCCTCGGCACTCGGCGTGTCCGAGGCTTCAATCCGTAGCCGTCTGAGGCTCCACTTTCCGGCTCTCCCGCCGCATCGGGGGCGCATACGTGTTCCCCCGCAATTGGTCGTCGTTCCTCACCAGTCGCGATGAAGTTCGTCGTAGAGAAGTAGCCCCGAACGCGCGGGGCCGCGGGCCTCGCACCTTCCGGGCTTCGGCCCGGTCTCTTCTTCTTTTCCGTAGAAGCCCTTTTGATGCCCCAATTCGATTCTCAGGTCATGGCCGGGCTACTGCGAATCCACAATGCGGGCGGCACCGAGAAACCCGTTGTCATCGTGGAACGAACCGTGGTGGATCGAGCTAAGCCGGTCTACTTTCACGTGGTGAACAGGCTCATTCGCTATCGGTATGGCCGCAACCGGACCGTCTACATCGGCACAACTCGGAAGGGTCAGGAACGGATCATGTCCAGCATCGGGGACCGAGCCGAGGACGCCTTCGACATTTGGGGAGTCACCCGAGTCGAGGTGCACGAGATCGGGTGCAATCCGCGGCAGAAAGTGCAGACGTGGCGTAAACTTGAGCGCGCTTGTCTCCTGACGTTTCGGGAGTTGTACGGCGAGGTGCCGTACTTCAATTCCCAAGGCCGGGCGATGGAGACGGACGACGAGTTCGAGTACTTCAACGCGGCTCAAGTTCGCAGCTTCATCAGGAAATGGGAACGGTAGGAAGCCGCGCCTTAGTGCGCGACCCTCACTGCCGCAGGTTCGTGACTGCGTAGATGGCCACGGTGGCGATGGCGAGAAGGACGAGCACCATCAGAAGCCCAGACCCCCAGCGCGACAGATCGGGCATCTGCAACCCATTGCCGAGGGCGAGTAGGGCGACCCCGGCGATGGCGATGGCCACGAAGACCCCCGCGACGCCGACGATGATGAAATCGTTCTTGTTGTCAAGCATCCATCCTTCTCATTCCTCCCTCGTACTTAAGCCTCGCCGCTCGTGCCGCTGGAGATGCGCGGCCCAGAAGACATCCAATGACCGCTCGTCCTCTACGGGAATCACCTTGCCACAGAGGCGACAGTATCGCGCGAGAGTGGGCCTCGTATCCATGAATACAGGTGGCCTACAGGTAGCAGATAGTGTTTTACCGCCGCCGGGGGAGGTGAGTGGAACTGTTAATAGACGATCCCCGATATCAGCGTTACAAGCATCCCTCCAAAGGGCCGCGCGCTTGTCAACGGCGCGGCCCCGTCTCTTTTTCTGACCGCCAACGGGTGGTTCACTGGACCGCGATCAAACTAGCGACCGGACCTTTGTTATCCCCGGCCTCAGGTCGCTTCTGAACGCGCGGTTGGCCTCGTCTACGATCCCTTGGAACTCGTGCAGGGCCTGGTTGGCCGCGGACTCGAAGGCGTTCCATATGTCTTTCGTCGCCAGGTCAAGTGGGTGGCTCGCCCCCCGGAAGGCGTCAACAAAACGGTACGCCGCCCAGGTAGCAGACGACAGGAACCCGCCCAGCAGCGTCAGTGCGAAGAGAAAGGTCCCAGTGTCCTCCTTTGCAGCCCCGTCGCAGAGGCTTGCCACTGCGTCCAGCGGGGCGCTCCATCCCGAGGTCTCCATCTGCCATGCCTGCATGATCTCCTGCATGCGGGAGGCGGTCGTCCATCTCTGGATGTCGCCCGTTGCCTTGTCCGCGCCAAGGCCCCGTTGCGCCCCCGCGTTGACGTTCCCAGCCGCGTAGAGGAAACTTATGAGTCTCGCCGTGCTCGAACCGAAGATGTCTTTCGCCCTGACAGTCACCGCGCCGAGGCGGCCCACCAACTCGGGGTGCTGCCGGACCGCGGATCGCGTCCGGCGGTCCTGGAGAAATCGTGACGCCCGCGCGAAGCCCCCTGCGAACGCGACGATGAGCAGCGCAAGGAGAATCGCGAGAGCGACTACGGAGGCATCTCTGAATGGCGTTTCTGGTCCGGTCACGAGAGCGAGGACCACGATGGCGAGGACCGTCGTCGCGAGGATCACGGCCTCGACTGAGACTCGGGTGGGTTTCAACTGATCGGGGCTCGCCATCGCGACCCAACATCTCGGTGTGGTTATTTGAGCCCTGTCGGCTCGCACCCGCACCCTGGGCAGGACATGTAGCGTACACGCAACAGGAAGCTTCATTAGCTCTCTCCTGGGAGGGTTCGGTGAAACTGTCATAAGGGAGCCCGCCGATCCGCCCGCCGACAAGCATCCCTCCAAAGGCCGCGCGCTTGTCACGATGCGCGGCCTCCCTTTTTCCGGGGGTGGTGGCAGGCCCTCGAAACGAGTCCTTCGGGAGATCGAAGTCAAGCAGCGCGCGGCGCGAGACAGCCGTTTTCCGGAGACGGCTGACTTGCCCGATGAGTTCGATGATTTGTACCACGAATGGATCGACATGAGGAAGTTCGTCAACGGCCTCGTGGACAAGGCCTTGAGCGGACAGGCTCCCAGTCCCGCTGATCTAAGCGCGTTCGATGTGCGACATGCACGTCGCCGAGTCCGCGAGTTTGAGAGAGCCCACCCCGATGTCGCCGATCCCTACGTGGCGCTCTTCAAGGAGTGTGATGAACTATTGGCCTTGGTGAAACGGAGCGCCGCTACTCCATGACCAAACGTTCTTAGCCCGAGCGCAATTACACCGGAGGGGAGGGAACCTCTGATGGCACAATTTCAGGTCGTCCCGATCAAGAAGATAAAGCCTAACCGCCTCAACCCGCGACTCGACTTCCGGAAGGAGAGCTTGGACGAACTCGCGGCGAGTATCGCCCGCGTCGGGCTCTTGGAGCCCGTTCTCCTGAGGTCCGGGGGCGGGGCGTTCGAGGTCGTGGTCGGCGAACGCAGGTATCGCGCAGCGCTCCAGGCGGGTCTTGACGACATCCCGGCCCTCGTGGGCAACTACACCGACGAGCAGGTCGTGGAGATGAACCTGATCGAGAACGTGCAACGCGAGGACCTCAACGACGTGGAGAAGGGGAAGTGCTGCGTCGAACTCCTGGAGAAATACTCTGAAGATTACCCGGACTCGGGGACAATCGCGGATCGAATCGCCGTTTCCAGGGGCACAATCAACCGCTGGATTCAGACGGCCCGCGATCTCTCTCCTCAACTCCAGCGACTTGTCGCCCCGCCGACAGAGCGCGGTAAGGAAATCCCTAAGGGGAAGATCACGAGTGACACGGCAATCGAGATCGTAAGGAAGATTCCCGAGAGGAATCGTCAGGTCGAAGTCGCCAAAGCGTTCGCGGAGCACAGGGTCGGTTCCGATACGGCACGAGAGATTCTGAAGAAAGTCGCAAGGGAGCCCACGAAATCGGTTCAGCGTCTGATCCGCGAGGTCGCGGAAGCCCCAGCTGAGATTCCGTTCCGTCTAAACCATGCCGAAGCAATCCGCAAGGGCGCGAAGACGCAGACATCCAGGAAGAGCCTTCCCGACTCGACGATCAAACCGGGCGCGATCTTTTACGCTTCCGTGTTTGAACCGAAGTACCTTCGGCTTCGAGTCAAAGGAGTCGAACGGAAGCGACTCGGCGACTTCACGGCGGAAGACGCGAAGCGAGAAGGCGGGTACACTCTGCCAGAGTTCAAGAAGGTCTGGGAGGAGATTCACGATCAAGAGTGGGACGACAGCGAAACCGTCTACGTGATCAAGTTCGAGGTTGCACCTCACGGTAGATGACCCCGCCTGCATCAGTCCAGGAGCGAGTGCTCGTCCTTTGTCGCGCAATCCCGGAGGAGAGCAAGAAGTACGAGACCGTTGTATGCGTCGCGGGTTTGACAGATCACGGTGAGTTCAGACGGCTTTATCCGGTTCCTTTCCGCCCGTTCATTGAGGGCGGCGGAATCCAGTTTCACAAGAAGCAGTGGATCACCGCCTCGCTCGAACGCGCGGATGCACGGGACACCCGCGCTGAGAGTCGTAAGATTGACATGAAGAGCGTGGTAACCGGCGCGAAAATCGACGACGACGAGGTTCGTAGGATAATCCAGCCAGTCTTGTCCAAGTCCATCGGTGACATCCAGAGCAAGGGTGCGTCGCTCGGCTTCATCCGCCCACATCTCATCGATTACGACTTCCACATCAGCGAGGACCCGAGCAAGCCGCAACAGTACAGGTTCGACCCGGATGGCAACCTTGCGGGTGGAATGAAAGTCCGGTTGGGGCAGGAGTCGAAATACACGTTCAAGTGCCAGGAGGGCGCGTCGTGCGAATGCGCCTACAACCCCCATCACATGCTCATCCTTGACTGGGAGGTGAACGAACTCTACAGGCACGTCCGCGAGAACACACCAGTTGACCAGATCGAGTCGAAGATGCGGGCCAAGTGGCTCGACTTCATGCGAACCCGAGACCTGTACTTCATGATGGGCACGCACCACCGATGGAAGAACTGGATGATTGTCTCCGTGCTGTACCTGAAGAAGCCGGGGACGTGACTCTTCAGCCGGAAAATTGATGCGTCGAACTCCTCTTTAGCGATCCATGCCGGAGAACGTCCTATACTACGGAGACAACCTCGACATCCTTCGGCGGTACGTAGACGTTGAGAGCATCGACCTGGTTTACCTCGACCCGCCGTTTAAGAGCAACCAGGACTACAATGTGCTCTTCCAGGAACGGAACGGGTCGCAGGCCGCGGCGCAGGTGAAAGCATTCGAGGACACCTGGAGTTGGGACACCTCGGCTGCGGGCGCTTTCCACGATGTCGTTCAGCGCGGCGGTCATGTGGCGGACGCGCTTGTCGCCTTCGAGAAGTTCCTCGGCCATAACGACATGCTCGCCTACCTTTCCATGATGGCCCCGAGGTTGATACAACTTCGGAGGGTTCTCAAGCCGACCGGGAGTCTCTATCTTCACTGCGATCCAACGGCGAGCCATTACCTCAAGATTCTTACGGATGCTGTCTTCGGCCCCGAGAACTTCAAGAACGAAATAAGCTGGAAACGGACTACGACCAAGAGCGACTATCGCGAGGGCGCGACCAACTGGCCTCGGATCAGGGACGCGCTTCTCTACTACTGCAAGGATCAACGGGCAAACACAACCTTCCACCAGCAATTCGCGCCGTACACCCAGGAGTATGTCGATACCAAGTATCGCCATGTGGACCCCAATGGTAGGCGATACATGCTCGACAAGCTCACCGCCCCGGGTTCGGGGATGCGGGGCCACCCGAAGTACGAGTTCATGGGTATCACCCGGCACTGGGTTTACAATCAACCCAAGATGGAAGCGTTGTTGGCGTCCGGACGGATCGTGCAACCGTCTCCGGGCACGGTTCCCCGTTTCAAGCGTTACTTGGATGAGGTGCAGGGCGTGGCGATTGGAGACACGTGGGACGACATTTACCCGATCAATTCGATGGCAAACGAGAGACTTGGGTACCCTACTCAAAAGCCCGAGGCGCTGCTTGAACGGATAGTTAGAACGAGCAGCAACGAGGGGGATACCGTGTTGGACCCTTTCTGTGGGTGCGGGACCGCAATCGCCGTCGCCCAGAGGCTCAACCGCCATTGGATTGGAATTGACATTACTCACTTAGCAATCAGCTTGATGAAACACCGTCTCAAGACCGCGTTCGGCGACGCTGTATCCTATCGGGTCATCGGCGAGCCCGTGTCCCTACCTGACGCGGAAATTCTCGCGCAGCAGGACCCATATCAGTTCCAATGGTGGGCGCTCGGTTTGGTCGGCGCTCGTCCCGTCGAACAGAAGAAAGGGTCCGACAAAGGCATCGATGGTCGCCTCTATTTCTTCCCGAATCGGAGTATGAAGGGACAGGCGGAACAGATCATCTTCTCTGTGAAGGCCGGGAACGTAACGGTGAGCCATCTCCGAGACCTTAGCGGCGTGCTCTTGCGCGAGAAAGCGGCCATCGGTGTGCTCATCACGATGAATCCACCCACGGGACCCATGGTCACTGAGGCGGCAAGCTCAGGATTCTACTCCTCCAGCGAACTCGGGAGGAAGAACTATCCCCGGCTCCAGATTCTGACGATTGAGGACCTACTGAATGGCAAGAAGGTAGACTGCCCTCCGTTCGCGGCAGGCAGGGGGAACGTCACGTTCAAGTCGTCGCCGGAATCGGAGAGGCCGCGCAAAGAGGCGGCTACCAAAGCCTCGTCGATCCACGAGTTCGACGCCGACACCGAGCCCGAGTGGTGAGCGATACTTTCGGCCATCCCCCCGTGGAAGCGCTTTATCTATGCCCGGCGTAACTCTTCCCGGGATGGCTATGGTCTACGCCAGAACAATCGACGCACCGCCGGACTGCAAGGACTGCACGGCGATCAAGTATCTATGTCTGAGCGACGGAAGACGCCTCACGCGCGAGCAGACCTATCTACAAGTGGTCGCAGGAGCGCGAATCACGAGCGAGTCAGAGTTCGGCCCGGTCCTCGTCGCTGCGACAAGGGAGGGCACTCGTTACGTGCGAACGGAGCCGAACGACACGCCGCGTGACAACCTGCTGCGGTTGCCGCGAGGATGCTGGGTGTGAGCTAATGCCGCGATCCTTCGTAGCCCAGGTCGCCAACCCGGAGGAGACGTTCCCGCGCCTGAAACGCTGGGCGGACGCGAACGGCTACGCGATCCGGGGCAACGCCTCTAAGGGCACGTTCCGGGGGACGCCTTCGGGGGTCGCAGGATTCCTGATCGGCGAAATCTCCGGGGCCTACGCAGTCAGCGGCAACTCGGTGGCGATCCAGGTGAACAAGGACTTGCCCGAGGGGCCCGTTGCGAACGCGCTCTCGAAGCACGGGCTACGGCTCGTCAAGGCCGAGTAGCAGGCTGTTCTAGAGCCTCGGCAGGTGCTGACAAAAGCCACTGGGTCATGGGAAATTAGGGCGGCTGATTTTGCCGCCCCTTGTGCGCTTCCGCGCACGCCCACGTGGGGCTCAGTAAGTCCTTGCGGACTAGTCGGACTAAGCGGGCGTTTGGCAAGGGGGCGACGATAATCACTCGTCGTCTTTGTCCTTGTCATCCTCGGCGACTTGGTCTTCCCAGTCGTCGGGGCGCTCGTCGTAACCGCGGCTCTCCCAGTACGCGTCGTTGTTGGGATTGCCTTGGTTGCTGTGGTTGTCGCTGTCGGCTTTGTCCGACATGCTTGAAGATACGACACGAGGGGATATATCCCTTTCGACCTTCGTCGGTATCGGAGGCGCCACTCTATGCACTGTCAATCGAAGTGCCGCGTGCCCGACTGCTGGCAACAATGCGACCTGCCCAAAGGCCACTCAGGACCTCATCGTCATGCTCTGTACAAGGAACCTTTCGGTGACCACGAGTGGACAAGCAGGCACACGTTGTCTTCGATGCAGACTTGATGCGCGGGATTGGGGGCCGACGGCGCGGTCCACGATCTTGGAGGGAGCGTGGGGTCGCCCCGCCGACTTTCCCCTCGCGGACAATTCCCTTTACTTACAAGTACTGTACGTGTAGGGTTTGTCGGTCACCTCCTGCTCGACTTCAAGTATACCAACCGCATCGTGACAATCGTGTCGTGCATCGAGGGACTCGTCCGGGAACGGGCCGCGGAGGGCGAAGCTCGGCTGAAGCAGGCGCTCGGAGGATTCCTGATTGGTGGGATCGTCCGCGCGTATCTCCCGCAGACTTGGGTAATCATCACGGAGCAGGAATACGTCACCATCCACGCCGATCAGCAGGGCAACATCCAGGTCCTCCAGGGAGTCGCGCCCAGCAGGGACGGTGACATCGAGATTCACCACGACCTGCTCGCCGACGGAATCGAGAACGGCAGATCGCCTCCGCCAGGCTCCTACCAGGTGAAGTTCTACACGCAGAAAGGGAGAACGGCGTTCAATCAGTTAAAAGGCTATTTCGGACTCTAGACATGCCCGATCCGCCGGAGAAGCCGCCCGACAAGCCCAGCCCGTGGACCCCCGACATGGTCAGGGCGATCATCGACGGGCTGAGGCCGCTGGGGGAGCGGTGGATCGCCCTCCAAGAGCGGCGGTACGAGCACGAGTTGAATCTGGAAAAGGCCACGTCGAGAGCCGCCTGGTGGGTCCTGGCGATCCTGATGGTCTTCTTGACCGTCGTGATCGGGCTGATGGTCGGGCTCGTGTTCGCCGGACGAGTCAGCGGCGACGCGCTGCTCTTCCTCGTCGGAACTGTCTCGGGCTACATCCTTGCGATGGTCCAGCGGCACCTGTTCCCTGAAGTCATCGAGGTGCCCGAGGGTGGGCAATGACGAAGGCGCTGGGCGTCTTCGAGCTTGAGATGTACCGGGCTGAACGCCTGGACTACGCGCTGAGGTATGTGCGCAGCCGCGAAGCGGAAATCGGCCCGGAGCTAACCAAGGCGAAGGCGCTTGGCTTACCCGTTCCGGTGACAACGAAGGAGGAGTTCCTTGATGTCGTTCTTGGAGGTGTCACGATTGGCTCGCTCGCACTGTTCTGGCGGGGTTTCCATCTTTACCGGACCAGTTTGAACCCGACACCCTCGCAACGTGACATCGAGCGCGTTTGTCCGGACTACAAGGTGAGATGCCACCGGGGTCACCCCGAGGACCACGTTCTGCGGTTCCTGAGGGACCTGCGGAACACGGAAATCCATCCCGGAGCCGCTTACCAGTGCATCACCTGTGACCGGCCCGCGGACGACATCATTTTTCAGTCCGTGCTGGTTCGCGAATATCAAGGGAAGAGAATCACCTTCCTGCTCCACGACTTGGCAAGGGCCGAGCGGTTCGCCTGGATCGAAAGTGTGAACGCCCCCTGGGCGGCCTTCGAGTGGACGACCCTGGGCGAGTTCTTGATTGAAGAGGCTGCTGCCTGTGTGCGGGCCTACGACACTAAGCGAGAGGCCAAGCCCGTTCCAAGACGGACGCCGCTGGAATATCCGAAGTATGATCCGGTGGCGCTTGGACTCGGACCGTGAGCCTTCTCCCCGCTCCATAGGCGCGCACAGAACGCGCCTGCGGCCTCCCTATTGCATCTGGGAGGCATTTGCGCGGCGGTTTTCGCGCCCATGGAGCGGGAAGCGCCGATTTCGGGAATACGGGGCAGAATACGTCTTGCACGCGGATTGAAGTCCTGAGCCGCGTGCTGAAGCTCCGTGGTCGTCGTCTACGGCACCGGCACCGTGCTCGCCCGCATGGCCCACGCCCACGACCGCCACGGCGGGTCATTCGAGGCCTGCCGCCTCCGCAACGGCTTCCGGTGGGCCCCCGCCGAGGATCGCGGCGTCCTGGTGAGCGCGGCGGATGGGCGGCTAATCGAAACTAGCACCTTAGCCAAACGTCTCCTTGTGACTTAGCCCGACTTCTTGAGCACGAAGCGTACTGTCCCTGCACGTGTCAGATCAGCCGAAGAAGGATATTCTGATCGACTGGTCGGCGAAACTGATCCGTCTGGGCCCCTTGGATTCGAGAGGCTATCCACGGGTTGCGCCAAAAATTCGTGGTCCCGTGATCTCTCACAGCGCAGAACCGCATGGCGGCGTCCATGCGAGGATTTTCAGCAATCGCAGAGAGGACTTCGAAGTCCACATTCCCGACCGGTACGTTCAGTACGTTCAACTGGAGCAGGGAAAGACCGTCCGGGTGATTCCCCCTCGGACGGCATCCACGGCATCGTTGGGCCCAACAGACTACTCCTTTACCGAGTGCACGGCGTCGAGGGAGAAGGGGTCTGGACACCTTCTGATAACCTCGAAGTGGACAGGCAAGTTAGCCGTCGTCTTTTGGAGAGACGGCGGAACCACGTTAGGGTCTTTTGATCCCGTCCTCCCACGGGGATCGAGGGACGCAATGGGACGTTTTTGACCAAGGATTCAAGGCCATTCTGGGTAGACTCCCCGTCGGGAACGGGTTTGGACCGTGTGCATATTCGTTCCCCGTCGGGAGCACTCATTGGGGAGAGGAATTTGATCACGGCAGTCCTACTCCCTTTGCGCAATCCGCGGCGACGCGGTCGGCAAGCGCCAAGGGCGCAGCGCTATCAGAGGCCGAGTGCATGGGAGAACAGGAGCGATACGACGCCCAACACCGCGATGACGGCCCCGAGCGAACCGACAATCACCAGTTTGCCCACTCGGAACGCGACGGTCCCGCCGAATCCTAGCGCCGCAATCACGATTCCAATTGATGTTACACCAACGCTGACTGTCTGAAGGTCAAGCATGCCGTCAAATCACGGGTACCGACTACTAGCCTTTTCGGTGGGGTGGGCGAACTTTGGCGCTTGAGGTCCCGTCCAAGCAAGTGATATACGCGGATGACGACCGAATCCAATTAATCGTTAGAGGGTGGGATGCCTCGTTAAGCACATTCCTGTCGGCACAAAAGCAGCGGCTCACCGAGAAGTGAAGGTCAAACATGACAGGACGCTCTCGTAGGCCTTCATTACTTTCTCAACCTCGGCTTTTCCAAGGTTCACGCTGGCCTCGCGCTTCTTTCCTTTGTTGCTCGTACTGACGTACCAGAATGTAAAATCCCGGCGGCCAGTGAAACTGGAGCCTCTTTGCCCGTATCCACCTCGTTTGACTTCGTCGCTAAAATGCTCAAGGAAGTGCCTCGCTCCTGACGCCTTTTCGGTCAAGTCGCTTATTTCTTTCCAAGCCTCCCTGACGCAACGGCTGTCTGCGGCGTCTGATGCTGTCCGGAAGTGTTTGTTGATCTTGTCCCAGCAGATCAAGTAGAAGTGCGTGTCGAGCCAAAATCGATCAACACACTGAGAGAATGCCTTCGCGGCCTCGACGTTCGACATGATATCTGCCTTCATTAACTCCGCATGTCTTGCATCCTCATCGACCATCCTGTTCCACTGGAGGATCAGGCCGTTGAGGTAGAACTCGACGTAGTACAGCGCGAGGCGGAAAACGGGCGACGCGACCTTCGCGGCGACTGAGATTCGCGCACTAGCATAGTAGTAGTAGTCGATCCGCCCGCCGGGGCTCACGGTCATTAAGAAGAGAATAGGCCTACCGGTATTCGACCACTCGCCCGATTCACGATGCCTCTTCAAGCCCCGCGCTCGCGTTTTGCCGCATTCCGATCCGCCCACGGAGCGGCAATCGGGTTCAAGTGGGCCTGCGGCTTGCCGCCGCGCGTGTCCGTGATCGACCGCTGGCACGACGACCACCCCGAGGCCTGCGCTCAATGCCGCGGGCGGGCGTTCGTGCCCTCTCGGGACCCTGGCCTGAGGGTCTACCGGCCCGGATCGCCCGGCCTGCTCGTGACCGAGAGCGCCTTGGCGGACCGGCTGCTGGTGCCGTAGATTCGGTGGCTGCTAGTGCCGTGACCGGACCTCGGCCTTTCGAGTCAACATACCCAACCGCCGTCATTATAGGCCTACAGGCAAGGTGCCTAAAATGACCACAACGGTCGGAATACGAAGCAAGGACGGCGTCGTCCTCGCGGCGGACAAGCGCGCCTCGAAGGGGTTCTTCGTCGGATCCAAAGTGGTCCAGAAGATCTTCTCCCTCGACGGCGCGACCGCGGTGGCGATCGCCGGTGCGATGTCGGACGCGGAGTACCTCGTCAACCTCGCGAAGGCCGAACGCC
>Ga0137386_10000539_pt1 | contig 21572 bp, 22 predicted proteins | sample SagtaG_4_FD_104910 | JGI IMG/M metagenome (GOLD analysis project Ga0137386, IMG submission 104910) | Vadose zone soil microbial communities from Sagehorn Ranch, Mendocino, California, USA - Sage2_R_100_16 metaG | ecosystem: Environmental > Terrestrial > Soil > Vadose zone | place: USA... | reverse complement strand
TCAGGACCAAAGTGCGCTGGGTACCCACCGACATGACGGCGGCAGCCACACCCGGTGCACTGCTGCGGCTTCAGCTCCAGCGCGAACATCCGCTCGACGTGCTAGAGATCGTGTTGGCCGGCCTGGTCGACGCCGCCGGCCTGAACCAGATCGTGCTGTGGGGTGTCACCACCCGCACGTTCCAGTACCGGGACTGGTGCCTGTCCAGCCTGAGCGCTCCGTTACGCGAGGTGCTTGCCGAAACCAAGGCCGCGGTTGGCAACGCTGTCCTGACGCACCGCGCCTGACGTACCTATCCCAGACCTCTATCCACCCCGCTCCGGCCGGCGGGCTTTCCATCTACCAGCAGGGAGAGGCTAAGTGACCAGAACCGCTCCTCCGAGCGCCGTGTCCACAGCGCTGGCCCGTGACCGCCTGGGCGTGTCATCGGTGGTGTTCTTCGTGATGAGCGGCGTGGCGCCGCTGACCGTTGCCGCTGGCGTTATCACGACCGCCTACGCCGTCACCGGCATGACCGCCATACCGGCGGCGTTCATCGCCGTGGCATTGGTGCTCGGCCTGTTCTCGGTGGGCTACGTGGCCATGAGCCGGCACATCACCAACGCTGGAGCCTTCTACGCGTTCGTGGCCAGGGGTTTGGGCCGACCTACCGGTGTAGCGGCGGCGCTGGTCGCCCTCGTTTCCTACAACCTGCTCCAGGTCGGGCTGTACGGCGCGTTCGGGCCTGGGGCAGCCTCGTACGCGGCGGACAAGTTTGATCTGCACGCGCCGTGGTGGGTGTGGGCGCTGAGCGCCTGGGTGGTCGTCGCGATTCTCGGCGTGCTGCGGGTCGACCTCAACGGCCGGGTGCTGGCGGTGCTACTCAGTGCCGAGATCCTGGTGGTTATCGCGCTGACGGTGGCCGGGCTGCTGTATCCGGCTCACGGGCAGGTCAGCTTCGCCACGCTGGCGCCGACCCAGCTGCTGACGACTGGCATCGGGGCGGCGCTGGTCATCGCCGTGCTTGGCTTCGTCGGCTTTGAAGGTGCGGCCGTGTTCTCGGAAGAAGCCCGCCACCCCCGGCGCACCGTACCGACCGCCACCTACTTCTCGCTGGGGCTCATTGGCCTGGTCTACGCCGGCGTGTCCTGGGCTATGGCCGTGCACTACGGCAACCGTCAGGTGGTCGCGGCAAGCCAGCAGCAGGGACCGGCGACGCTGTTCGGGATGAGCAGCGGCGTGCTGGCGGAGGCCGGACGGGTGTTGTTTCTGACCAGCCTGTTCGCCGCCATGCTGGCCTTCCACAACTTCGCCACCCGCTACATGTTCGCCCTGGGCCGGGAGGGCGTGCTGCCGCGCGTGCTGGAGCGCACCGGCCAGAAAGGTGCGCCGAAGGTCGCCTCGATCTGGCAGAGCCTGCTCGGTCTGTTCGTCATCCTGCTCTACGCCGCCATGGGCTGGGACCCGCTGGTCAAGCTGTTCTTCTGGCTCGGTACGATGGGGGGATTCGGCATCCTGCTGCTGGTGGCGGCAACGTCCATCGCGGTCATCGGGTTCCTCGCCCGCACGCCGAGCTACGAATCCGTCTGGCACCGGCTCATCGCGCCCGGCGCGGCATCTGTCGTGCTGCTCGGCATGGTCTGGCTGGCGGTTACCAACTACGCCACGCTGCTCGGGTGTACCGCCCGGACACCCCGCCAGCCGATGGTTCCCGTTCATGTTCCTGCTGGCGGCTGGTCTTGGGCTGCTGTGGGCGCTGGCACTGCGGGTAGCCAACCGCCCGGTGTACGACGCCATCGGGCTCGGCGCCGATGCGGTGACGGGCCGGCAGCAGCCGGCGGCTCTGGTCGAGTCGTGGCGCCGGCCAGGGGTGTGAGCAGATGACCGACATCGAGCTGCGGCCGGCCGAGCAAGGCGACCTCAGCCGCCTGGCCGTGATGATGGGCGCGGCCTTCATGGATGATCCGGTCAGCGCTTGGCTGTTTCCTGACGATGACGACCGCGCCCAGCGCCACCCGGCGTTCTTTCGCGTCTTCCTCGACCTGGCCTACCGACACGGCACGGTGATGACCACCACTGACCTGGCCGCAGCGGCGCTCTGGCTGGACATCCAAGGCGACGAACCTGAGCTGCTGAGCGGGGAAACCGGCGACCGGCTGAGTGCAGCCTGCGGCCCGAACTTCGGCCGGTTCTTCGTCCTCGACACCCTGATGAAGGCCAACCACCCGGACACCATGCCGCACGCCTACCTGCCGTTCATCGCGGTGGCGCCGCACGCCTGGGGACATGGCATCGGCACGGCGCTGCTGGACCACCAGCTGGCCGAGCGGGACGCCATAGGCCGCCCGGCTTACCTCGAAGCCAGCAACGTCCGCAGCGCCAAGCTCTACGAGCGCCTGGGATTCACCCGGCTGCCAGACGACATCGCGGTGGCGAACGGACCGAGCTTGCTGCCCATGTGGCGCACACCGCTGCCCATAGTTTCCTGGCGGACGCCGCTTGCGGACGGCCGGGCGTGACCACCCTGGACAGTGCGCGGCCACACCCGCCCAACGTTAAAGCGACCGGCTGACGGGCACGGCTTCGGTTGGTTCGCCTACCCGCCTGCCGCCCCAACCCCTTGATCCGGCTCGTCCAGATGTCTTTTCCCGAACAGGAGTCCGCCATGACCCAGACCACTACTGTCCAACCGCAGGGCCAACGTCGGCCTGTGATCCGGCACCCCGTCTGGTGCGACCCTGCCAGCTGTACCGCCATGGACGGCCACGGCCACCACTTCTCGCGAGTCATCGAACTGAAGGCCTTGCCGCGCTGCCCGCTTGGTGTGGCAGTCCGCTTGTCGCAAGGTACTGCCGTGGCTGACTTCCCGTTGTCGAACGTGCCGTTGGTGCAGCTTTCCATTGCTGACGACGAGGGCGAACTGTGCGAGGTCGGGCTGTACGTGGAGATGGCGCAGGAGCTGGGGCGGCTGTTGGTCCGGTTGTCACCGGACAGGCGCCTATGACCGACAGCACCCCGGCGTAGCGCGGTATCGAGCGCCTCCTGCATCTCCGGTCGCGGGAAGATCCGTTCGGCGCGGGCCTATCGCGGCGCCTCGACGGAGGCGCCCCGATAGCGGCAGCTCACGCCTTGGCGGCGTGCTCCTTCTTCACCTGCTCGGCGAGGTGCGCCGGCATCGGCTCGTACCGGACGAAGGACCGGCCGAACGTACCGGTACCCGAGGTCATCGCGCGCAGCTCCACCAGGTACCGGACCAGCTCGGTCGCCGGTACCTCGGCGTGCACCCGGGTCTTCTCACCGCCATTGGGATCGGGCTCGGTGCCCTGTACCCGGCCGCGCCGCCCGGACAGGTCGCTCATCACCGCGCCGACGAACGCGTCCGGTACCCGGATCTCCACCTCGTCGACGGGTTCGAGCAGGGTCGTCTCGGCCTTGTCGGCGGCGTCCTTCAGGGCCAGCGACCCGGCGGTCTGGAACGCCGCATCGGAGGAGTCGACCGAGTGCGCCTTGCCGTCGATGAGGGTGACCCGGAGGTCGACCACCGGGTACCCGGCGACCAGGCCCTTGTCCATCTGGGCCCGGACCCCCTTCTCCACGCTGGGGATGTAGTTGTTCGGCACGGCGCCGCCGACCACCTTGTCCAGGAACTCGAAGCCCGATCCGCGCGGCAGCGGTTCGACCTCGATGTCGCAGACGGCGTACTGGCCGTGCCCGCCGGACTGCTTGACGTGCCGGCCGTGGCCCTTGGCGGAGGTCGCGAACGTCTCCCGCAGCGCCACCCGTACCGGCTCGGTGGACAGCTCCACGCCGCCGGCCCGCAGCCGGTCGAGTACCACGTCGGCGTGCGCCTCGCCCATGCACCACAGCACGAGCTGGTGGGTCTCCGGGTTGCGCTCCAGGCGCAGCGTCGGGTCCCCGGCGACCAGCCGGCCCAGGTTCTTGGCGAGCGCGTCCTCGTCGGAGCGGGTCTTCGCGACGATGGCCACCGGCAGCAGCGGCTCGGGCATCTCCCACGGCGCGACGATCAGCGGGCTGTCCTTCGCCGAGATCGTGTCGCCGGTCTCCGCGGTGGTGGACTTGGTGATCGCGCAGATGTCGCCGGCGATCGCGTACGGCACCTCGCGCAGCGCCGAACCCAGCGGCGAGTACAGGTGGGCGATCCGCTCGTCGGCGTCGTGGTCGGCGTGGCCGCGGGCCTCCATCCCGTGCCCGGAGATGTGTACCGCGGTCTCCGGCCGCAGCGTGCCGGAGAAGATCCGGACCAGCGAGACCCGGCCCACGTACGGGTCGACCGTGGTCTTGACCACCTCGGCGACCAGCGGCCCGTTCGCGTCGCAGGTCAGCGGCTCCCGCGGTTCGCCGCCCAGGCCGGTGACCGGGGGCAGCTCGTGCTCCAGCGGCGACGGGAACGCCTGGGTGAGGACCTCCAGCAGCGCGTCGAGGCCGACCCGGGTCTCCGCGCAGACCGGGATCACCGGGTGGAAGCTGCCGCGCGCGACCGCCTTCTCCAGGTCGTCGATGATGACCTCGGTCTCGATCGTCTCGCCGGACAGGTACCGGTCCATGAGGGTCTCGTCCTCGCTCTCGGCGATGATCCCCTCGAGAAGCTCGTTGCGCGGATCGCCGATCGCGGTCTCGTGCTCCGGATCGGGGTCGCGCACCTCGGGCGGGTACCCCTTCGAGTAGTCGAAGACCCGCTGCGAGATCAGCCCGATCAGCCCGACCACCGAGGCCCCGTCGTCGCCGTGCAGCGGCAGGTACAGCGGGAGCACGTTGTCCCCGAACGCCCGCCGGCAGACCGCGACGGTCTCGTCGAAATCGGCGCGCTGGTGGTCCAGGCGGGTGACCGCGACAGCCCGCGGCATACCGACGGCCGCGCACTCCTCCCAGAGCGCGGCGGTGGCCGCGTCCATGCCGTCCACGGACGAGACGACGAACAGCGCGGCGTCCGCGGCGCGCAAGCCGGCGCGCAGCTCGCCGACGAAATCGGCGTAGCCGGGGCTGTCCAGCAGGTTGACCTTGATGCCCTCGTGCAGCAGCGGCGCGCAGGCCAGGCTGACCGAGCGCTGCTGCCGTACCGCCGCGGCGTCGTAGTCGGACACCGTGGTGCCGTCGACGACGGAACCGGCCCGGCCGATCGTCCCGCTCACCGCGAGCAGCGCCTCGACGAGCGTCGTCTTACCGGCTCCGGAGTGCCCGACCAGCACCACGTTGCGTACCCTGCCGGGCTCGTCCACCACCGGCGCCGGGCCGGTGAGCCCCTTCTCCTGGGTCTTCTGCGCCATCGCGCGCGCCTCCCTCGGCTCGTGATTCGTGGGCTGGCAGCTGGGCCAGACCGGTCAGGCGTATCCGTCACTGGACGCGGCGTTACCTTCTGGTTGCGATCCCACACCCGCGTGGCCGACGGCACAACCCCGACGCGCGAATCGCCTCCGTGGGGCGGTACGCCGGGTCGTACCGCGCGGCTATGGTGGGAGCGCCATGGCGAAGATCCTCAGCGGGGTGGCCCGGGCCGGCGTCGACCACGTGCTCGATCCGGTCGCCCGGGCCTTGCTGCGCGCGCGGGTCTCCCCCGACGCCGTCACGGTCGCCGGTACCGTCGGCGTGCTGGTCGGCGCGATCGGCTTCGCCGCCCGCGGCCAACTCGTCATCGCCACCGTGATCGTCACGCTGAGCACGATGACCGACCTCATCGACGGCACGATGGCCCGGATGCGCGGGCGGGCCGGGAAGTTCGGGGCCTTCCTGGACTCCACCATGGACCGGGTGGCCGACGGCGCGGTGTTCGGCGCGGTCGCGTACTGGCTGGCCACCCAGGGCCGGCACTGGGCTCTGGTGGCCTGCCTGATCTGCCTGGTCACCGGCCAGATCGTCTCCTACGCCAAGGCTCGTGCGGAGGGCCTGGGCATGACCGCGAACGTCGGCGTCGCCGAGCGCTTCGAACGGCTGCTCCTCATCGGGCTGGGCGGGCTGGTCGAGGGCTTCGGCTGGCGGTACGGGCTGGACGTGGCCCTGTGGCTGCTCGCCGTGTTGTCGGTCATCACGGTCGGCCAGCGCATCGCGGCCGTCTACCGCCAGGACAGAAAGGTGCGCGGGTGAACCTCACCGAGACGGCCTACGCCGCTGGCTGGCGGGTGGTCCGCGCGCTGCCCCGGCCGGTTGCCGGGGCCCTGTTCACCGCCGGCGCCGACCTCGCCGTCCGCCGCGGGACCCGGGGGGTGGCCCGGCTGCGGGAGAACCTGCGGCGGGTGGCCGGGGACGCGGACCTCGATGCGCTGGTACGGCGGGGGATGCGCTCGTACCTGCGGTACTACCTGGAGGCGTTCCGGCTGCCCTCGATGTCCCGCGCGCAGATCCTGAACGAGTTCCGGCTGCACGGCGACGAGATGCTGGAGGACGACGTCACCACCGGCCGGGGCGCGATCGTCGCGCTGCCGCACGGCGGCAACTGGGACATCGCCGGCGCCTGGGTCGCGGCGCGTGGCTGGCCGCTGGTCGTCATCGCCGAGCGGCTCAAGCCCGAAAGCCTGTACCGCCGGTTCCTCGAGTTCCGCGAGGGACTCGGGATGGAGGTGATCCCGCTCACCGGTGCCGGGAAGCCGCCGGTGGACCTGCTGGTCGAGCGGCTGGCGAAGGGGTACGTGGTGGCTCTGCTCGCCGACCGTGACCTGCCCGGGCGCGGGCTCGAGGTGGACTTCTTCGGCGCCCCGACCACCATGCCGCCCGGCCCGGCACTGCTGGCCCTGCGCAGCGGGGCGCCGCTGTACGCGGTAGACATGTGGTACGAGCGGGCCGGCGCGCGGGCCCGCCTGAACGGTCCACTGGAGCTGCCACCACCGGACGCCGGACCGCTGACCGAGCGGATCCGGCAGGTGACGCAGCAACTGGCGGACCATTTCGAGGCTGGGATCCGGCGGTACCCCGAGGACTGGCACATGCTTCAGCGGATGTGGCGGTAGGGGAGGCGGCATGCGCATCGGGATCGTCTGCCCGTACTCGTTCGACGTGCCGGGCGGCGTTCAGAACCATGTGCACGACCTGGCCGAGGCGCTGATCCGCCTGGGGCACGAGGTGAGCGTGCTGGCGCCGGCCGACGAGGACGCGCCGTTACCGCCGTACGTGGTATCGGCCGGCCGCGCGGTACCGGTGCCGTACAACGGCTCGGTGGCCCGGCTGGCGTTCGGCCCGATCTCCGCCACCCGGGTCCGCCGCTGGCTGTCCGCCGGCCGGTTCGACGTGCTGCACGTCCACGAGCCGGTCACCCCGAGCCTGTCCATGCTGGCGGTGCTCTACGCCCGCACGCCGGTCGTGGCGACGTTCCACACCGCGACCACCCGGTCCCGCGCCATGGCCGCCGCCCAGGGCGCGCTGCAGGTGGTGCTGGAGAAGATCACCGCGCGGATCGCGGTCTCCGACCTGGCCCGCAAGGTGCAGGTGGAGCACCTGGACGGCGGCGGCTGGGAGATCCCCAACGGGGTCGCGGTGGCGAAGTTCGCCGATGCGGTACCGCTCGCGGGCTGGCCGGGTACCGGCGGCGCGGTCGGCTTCCTCGGCCGGTTCACCGAGCCGCGCAAGGGCTTCCCGATCCTGCTCAACGCGCTGTCCCGGCTGGTACCCGCCCGGCCCGACCTGCGCCTGCTGGTCGCCGGGCCGGGCGACCCGGAGGAGGCGCTGGCCGACCGGGCCCGGGCGGTCCGGGACCGGATCACGTTCCTCGGCAAGGTCTCCGAGGAGGACAAGGCACGGATGCTGCGCAGCGTCGACCTCTACGTCGCCCCGAACACCGGCGGCGAGTCCTTCGGCATGATCCTGACCGAGGCGATGGCTGCCGGTACCCCCGTGGTGGCCAGCGACCTGGACGCCTTCCGCCGGGTGCTCGACGGCGGCCGGGCCGGCGCGGTGTTCCCGGCCGGCGACGCCGGGGCGCTGGCAGACGCGATCGCCGGCCTCCTCGACGACCCGGCCCGGCGCGCTGAACTGGCCGACCGGGCGGCCCGGGTGGTCGCCGGCTTCGACTGGCCGGTCGTCGCCGCGCGGGTGCTGGAGGTGTACGCCACCGCGATCGAGGCGGCCCCGCGCCTGGGCGGGGTGGCGGGGTCCTGAGCTGGCACGGTGCCGGACCTCGACTGAGGCGGCCGGTCGGTAGGCTCGGCGCTCATGTGGTGGATCGTCGCCGTCGTGGCCGTCGTCGTGCTGATCGCCACCTACGTGACCTGGATCGCCGCGCGGCTGGACCGGCTGCACGCGCGGGCCGCGGCGGCCCAGGCCGCGCTCGACGCGCACCTGGTCCGGCGGGCCGCGGCCGCCGCCGAGCTGGCCGACACGCTGGGCCGCGGTGACCTGCGGCACGCCGCCCGGGCAGCCCTGGAGGCGGTACCCGAGGAGCGCGAGCTGGCCGAGAACGACCTGACCCGCGAGCTGCGCCGGGTACCGGTGGCGGACGAGCGGGCCGGCATCGTCGATGCCAGCCGGCGGGTGGCGCTGACGCGGCAGGTGCACAACGACTCGGTACGCGATGCGCTCGCCGTGCGCCGCCGCCCGCTGGTCCGGCTGCTCCGTCTGGCCCGGCGGCACCCCGCGCCGCGCTACTTCGACGTCGACGATCCCATGCTCGACCCGGGGGTACCTGCCTCGTAAGCAGGCCACGGGTTGGCGATTGGCTGTCGGCGGGCGGCTGCGGCCCGGATATGATCGACGTGAAGCCACCCCTGTCTGCGAGGAGCAGTTCCACCGTGTCCGAGAACCCAGTCACCGGCACCGCGCGGGTCAAGCGCGGCATGGCCGAGATGCTCAAGGGCGGCGTGATCATGGACGTCGTCACGGCGGAGCAGGCGAAGATCGCCGAGGACGCCGGGGCGGTGGCGGTGATGGCGCTGGAGCGGGTACCGGCCGACATCCGGGCCCAGGGCGGCGTGGCGCGGATGTCCGACCCGGACCTGATCGACGGCATCATCAACGCGGTGTCGATCCCGGTGATGGCCAAGGCCCGCATCGGGCACTTCGTCGAGGCGCAGATACTCCAGGCGCTCGGCGTGGACTACGTCGACGAGTCCGAGGTGCTGACCCCGGCCGACTACGCGAACCACATCGACAAGTGGGCGTTCACCGTGCCGTTCGTGTGCGGGGCGACGAACCTGGGCGAGGCGCTGCGCCGGATCACCGAGGGCGCCGCGATGATCCGCTCCAAGGGCGAGGCCGGTACCGGCGACGTCTCCAACGCGACCACCCACATGCGCCAGATCCGGGCGGAGATCCGCCGGCTGACGTCGATGAGCCCCGACGCGCTGTACGTGGCGGCCAAGGAGCTGCAGGCCCCGTACGAGCTGGTCCGCGAGGTCGCCGCCGCCGGCAAGCTGCCGGTCGTGCTGTTCACCGCGGGCGGCATCGCCACCCCCGCCGACGCGGCGATGATGATGCAGCTGGGCGCCGAGGGCGTGTTCGTCGGGTCGGGCATCTTCAAGTCCGGCAACCCGGCCCAGCGGGCCGCCGCGATCGTCAAGGCGACCACGTTCTTCGACGACCCCGACGTGCTGGCGAAGGTGTCCCGCGGGCTGGGCGAGGCCATGGTCGGGATCAACGTCGACGACGTACCCGTGTCCCATCGACTAGCCGAGCGCGGCTGGTGAATATTGGAGTGCTCGCCCTGCAGGGCGACGTTCGGGAGCACCTGCGCGGGCTCGAGGTGTGCGGGGCGGTCGCGCGGCCGGTGCGCCGGCCGGGCGAGCTGGACGACGTCGACGCGCTGGTGATACCCGGCGGGGAGTCCACCACGATCAGCAAGCTGTCGGTCGACTTCGGGCTCGCTGACCCCATCCGCAAACGGATCGCCGACGGGATGCCCGCGTACGGCTCCTGCGCCGGCATGATCATGCTGGCCGCCGAGGTCCTCGACGGCCGCCCCGACCAGCAGTCCTTCGGCGGGATCGACATGACGGTACGGCGCAACGCGTTCGGCCGGCAGGTCGACTCGTTCGAGGCCGACCTGGCCCTCGACGGGGTACCCGGGGGGCCGTTCCACGCCGTGTTCATCCGGGCCCCCTGGGTGGAGCGGGTCGGTCCCGCCGTCGAGGTGCTCGGCAGGGTACCGGTGGCCGCAGCGGAGGCTGCCGTTCCGGAAGGTAGGATTGTCGCGGTTCGGCAGGGCAATCTGCTCGCGACCGCCTTCCACCCGGAGCTCGCCGGTGACCTGCGCGTGCATCGCCGCTTCGTGGAGCTGGTGCGCGAGGCACAGACTCAGTAGCGGAGGGGCAATGTCCGGCCACTCGAAGTGGGCGACTACCAAGCACAAGAAGGCGGTCATCGACGCCAAGCGCGGCAAGCTCTTCGCCCGCCTGATCAAGAACGTCGAGGTGGCCGCGCGCACCGGCGGTGGCGACCCGGCCGGCAACCCGACCCTGTACGACGCGATCCAGAAGGCCAAGAAGAACTCGGTACCCAACGACAACATCGACCGTGCGGTCAAGCGCGGCTCCGGCCAGGAGGCTGGCGGCGCCGACTACCAGACGGTGACGTACGAGGGGTACGGCCCGAACGGCGTCGCGATCCTCATCGAGTGCCTGACCGACAACCGCAACCGGGCCGCCACCGAGGTACGGGTCGCGCTGACGCGTAACGGCGGCAACCTGGCCGACGCCGGCAGCGTGTCGTACCTGTTCAACCGCAAGGGCGTGGCGATCGTGCCCAAGGCCGGCGGGCTGACCGAGGACGACGTGCTCGGCGCGGTACTGGACGCCGGCGCCGAGGAGGTCAACGATCTCGGCGAGGCGTACGAGGTGGTCAGCGAACCGGGCGACCTGGTCGGGATCCGGGATGGCCTGCAGACGGCCAACCTGGACTACGAGTCGGCTGAGTCCTCGTTCGTGCCCAGCGTGACAGTTCCGCTGGACGAGGACGGCGCGCGCAAGGTCTTCAAGCTGATCGACGCCCTCGAAGACTGCGACGACGTGCAGAACGTCTACGCCAACTTCGACGTCTCCGACGAAATCATGGCGGCGGTCGACGCCTGAGCCTAGTATCCTAGGTATCCAGGGCAGGTGGCCATGACCGATATCCCGACCAAGCACAGCACAGAGACGCCCTTCGAGACGGTCGCGCGGTTCGTGCCCGAGCTACGGCAACGGCGGGTCAGCGCCGGCGTCGCCTGATCCTCCGGCCTGCTATTCCCGCGAGCGGTGCGAACCTCGTCACATCTTTTTTCGTTACGAGACGGTTCCGTATCACTGTGTGCCTCGATAGGCTGCGATACGGAACAGATCCGTATCGAATCCACGGGGAGACTCATGGACAACGCTACTGCCACCGGCCACCCGCGCCGCTGGTTGATCCTCGGCGTGCTGGTGGTCAGCCTGCTGGTCGTCATCCTCGACACCACCGTGCTCAACGTCGCCCTGCGGGTGATCGCCGATCCCCAGCGCGGCCTCGGCGCGACGCAGAGCGAGCTGGAGTGGGCCACCAACTCGTACACGCTGGTCTTCGCCGGCCTGCTGTTCACCTGGGGAGTACTCGGTGACCGGCTGGGTCGCAAGAAGGTCCTGCTGCTCGGCCTGCTGCTGTTCGGGATCGCGTCCGCGGCCTCGGCCTACGCGCAGACCCCCGGCCAGCTGGTCGCCGCCCGCGCGCTGATGGGCATCGGCGGCGCGGCGGTACTGCCGGCCACGCTGGCGATCATCTCGAACGTCTTCGAACCCCGGGAACGGGCCCGGGCAATCGGTACCTGGGCGGGCGCCGTCGGGCTCGGTGTGGCCGTCGGGCCGGTGGTCGGCGGCCTGCTGCTCGAGCACTTCTGGTGGGGCTCGGTCTTCCTGATCAACGTACCGGTCGTGCTGATCGGTCTTCTGGCGGTCCTGTCGCTGGTACCGGACTCCCGCGATCCGCAGCCCGGCCGGGTGGACGTCGCCGGGGTGCTGCTGTCGATCGCCGGCCTCGGCCTGCTCGTGGACGGGATCATCGGCGGAGGCGAGCACGGCTTCGGGCGTCCGCGCTCCTGGGGTACCCTCGCTGGCGGTCTCGCCCTGCTGGTCGTCTTCGTGCTGGTCGAGCGCCGGGTGCGGTACCCGTCCCTGGACGTGGCGCTCTTCCGCAACCCGCGCTTCTCCGCGGCGGTGGCCTCGATCGGCCTGGTCTTCTTCGCGGCCATGGGCACGTTCTTCTTCATGGCGTTCTACCTGCAGCTGGTGCGCGGGTACAGCCCGTTGAAGGCCGGCCTGCTGACCACGCCGTTCGCGGTGGCCCAGCTGGTCTTCGCCCCGCGTAGCGCGGCCATGGTGCGCCGGTACGGGCCGAAGGCGGTCTGTGCGGTCGGGCTCGGCCTGGTGACCCTGGGTCTCGGCGGGTTCTTCCTGGTCGACGCGACGACCCCGGTCTGGCTGCTCGGTCTGCTCTTCTTCCTGCAGGGCGCCGGGATGGCGAACGTCATGCCGCCGGCCACCGAGTCGATCATGTCCTCGCTACCGCGGGAGAAGGCGGGCGTGGGCTCCGCTGTCGGCAACACGATCCGCCAGGTGGGCGGGGCCCTCGGGATCGCCGTCCTCGGCTCGGTGCTCGCCGCGGTCTACCGCTCCGGTATCCACGACAACGTGAGCGAACTGCCGCCGGCCGCGCGGTCGGCGGCCACCGAGTCGGTCTCCGGGGCGTACGCCACCGCCCAGCACCTCGGGGGAGCTGGACGGGGACTGATCGGCACGGCGAACGCCGCGTTCGTCGATGCCATGCACGCCGCGGCGCTGGGCTCGGTCGTCATGGCCCTGGCCGGCATGGTGGTCGTCCTCGCCTGGCTGCCGCGCCGGGCGGTCGTCCAGCCGGCGGTCGAAGCTCCGGTCGCCACGCTGACCGACGAGCTGGAGTTGGCCGAGGCGTGAGCGGCCAGTGACAATGTGGGGTGTGACGGCAACTACACCGGATGCTGCGCCGGTCGACCAGGAGCGGAAGGCTCCCGGTCGGCCGCGCAGTCCCCGCGCTGACGAGGCGATCATCGAGGCGGTCCTCGACCTGCTGACCGAGGGCAATCCGGCCGAGTCGATCTCGATCGAGTCGGTGGCGGCGCGCGCCGGGGTGGGCAAGGCGACGATCTACCGGCGCTGGTCCAACAAGGAGGCGTTGCTCGTCGACGCGGTCGCCTCGGTCAAGGGGGAGCCGCCCCGGATCAAGGGTGAGTCGGTCCGGGACGACCTCGTGGCGCTGCTGCGCCCGATCGCGGTACCGGCGCACAGCCGGGCCGCGAAGATCATGCCGTGCCTGTGGAGCGAGATCCACCGCAGCCCCGAGCTGCACCGCTGTGTCCAGAAGATCAGCGAGCCCCGGCGGGAGCTGATGCGGGAGGTCCTGCGGCGCGGCATCGGCAGCGGGGAACTGCGCGCGGATCTCGACCTCGACCTCGTCCTGGTGATGCTGATGGGTCCACTGATCTCGCAGACCATGACCGGCTGGAACCCGAACCTGGATCGGGCCACGCTGCCCGAGCGCCTCGTCGACATGCTGTGGCCGGCGATAGCCAGGCCATGAACCGGCGGCGCTGACGCCGGTACCGACGCAAACGGCGCCGGACCCTCGCGGGGGCCGGCGCCGAATCGCTGCGAGTCAGCGGTCGAACTCGCCGTTCCTGGCGGCGTTGAGGAACGTCGCCCATTCCGATCGGTCGAAGACTAACGTGCCGTTGTCCGGGGCTTTGGAGTCCCGGACGGCGACAGCCGCGTCGAGGTTGGCCACCTCGACGCAGTTGCCGCCGGTGCTCCCACTGCGAGAGCTCTTGTGCCAGATGGCACGAGACAGGTTCGGCGTCATCCCGCGCTTCCTTTCGTGATTAGACGAGCTGTTTCGCCGTCGAGCGGATGAGGTCTACCGACTGCTGCGGGGAGATGGCTGCGGCCACGAGGTGGTTGAAGACGAGGTTGTGCTGGTCAACCTCCTCCCGCTTCTCCAGGTAGAGAGCGCCGGTCAAGTACTCAACGAACGTGACCTGAGGATCGGAACGCTCGGGGAAGCTGAGGATCACGAACGGCGTGCACATGCCCGGATGTGCGCCGGCGTCGGCCCGGATGACCTGGACGGTCACGTGCCGTAACTCACTTATCTCGGCGACGTGCAGGAGCTGGTCCCGCATGATCGCCGGACCACCGATCAGCCGGTGGAGGGCGGCCTCGCTGAACACCGCCCAGTACTGCGGCGGGTTGTCACCGCGCAGGACCTCCTGCCGCGACCTCCGGATCGAGACCGCCTGCTCGACCTCGTCGGGCGCGCTGACTTCGGCGGACTCGAACAGCACCCGGGCGTACGCGGCGGTCTGCAGCAGGCCGGGGATCAGCTCGATCTCGTACGTGCGGATCGTGGCGGCCTCCGCCTCCAGCCCGACGTAGGTGCCGAACCAGTCCGGCAGTACCCCGTCGAACCGCTGCCACCAACCCTCGGTCTTGGACTCGCGGGCCAGCGCGACGAGTACCGTCATCTGCTCGTCGCCCGCCCCGTAGAGGTGGCACAGCGCCTGGACGTCGATGGCGCGGGCGGGTACCCGCGCCGTCTCCATCCGGCTGATCTTGGAGGCGGAGCAGTCGAGATGGTCCCCCGCCTGCTCGCAGGTGAGGCCGGCGGCCTCCCGCAGCCGGCGTAGCTCGCTACCGAGCCGCCGGCGGCGCACTGTGGGACTGGTCCGTACCGACATGCTGTCCACTCTCGGTGCACGGACTGTGCTTGGCAACGGTCCGCATGCACGGTGTCGCACACCCTGTGCGACCTTGGCCTGTGCACGTTGCACGGGGTCCTGGCCGCGTGCCATGCTCGATGGGAAGCGACGGTGACTCTCCGTAGATTCTCGCACACGGATGGGCCACGCCGCCGCTCCCCGAATCCCCGTCGACGCGCCGCCGCCAGGGCCGCGCCGCCGGGTGACCGGGACCGCCCCGTCGGGTACCCGGCGGGGCGGTCCCCCGGGAGCCGCCAGGGATCCGAGCTATCGAGAGGACCGGGCCGTGCCGCAGCTTCCCGTCACCTTCGCGCTCCGGAACCCTGCGGCCGGCCGGGACACCGGCTACTCGCGGTCGGCATGACGCTCCCCGACGGCGGCGCGCTGACCGTCGACTGGCGCGCCGGCCGCCCGGGTACCGTCGGCGTCTGGTCATCGCCGCAAGCCGCCGCCGCCGCCGCACCGCGCGCGACTGGTCTGGTACGGCCGGGCATCGGACCCGGCGCCGCCCGCCGGCCCGCCGAACGCCCGCCTCTGGCGGTGGGCCTCCCAAGGTCCGCGTGTCGCGCGGCCGGGGCGCCCGCGGAGCCGCTAGCCTCTCGAACAGCTGTCCTGGTGGGGAGGGGGTGCGGCGTGCGGGTACTCGGGGTCGACCCGGGCCTGACCCGGTGCGGGGTCGGTGTCGTCGACGGCACCCCCGGCCGGCTCTGCACGCCGGTCGCCTACTACGTGATCCACAGCGATCCCGGGGACGACCTGCCCACCCGGCTGCTGCACCTGGACCGGTCCCTGGCCGACCTGGTCGCCGAGCACCGGCCGGACAGCGTGGCGGTCGAGCGCGTGTTCAGCCAGCACAACGTGCGCACGGTCATGGGTACCGCGCAGGCCGGCGCCGTCGCGGTGCTCGGTGCGGCCAAGGCCGGGCTGCCGGTCCAGATGTACACACCCAGCGAGGTCAAGGCCGCCGTGACCGGTTCGGGTCAGGCCGACAAGGCGCAGGTGACCGCAATGGTCACCCGGCTGCTGCGGATGCCGTCCCCGCCCCGGCCGGCGGACGCCGCCGACGCGCTCGCGCTCGCCATCTGCCACATCTGGCGCGGCGGTACCCGGGCCCGGCTGGCCGCGGCACTTGGAGGACCGAGATGATCGCCAGCGTCCGTGGTCGGGTCGCGTCGGTGGCGCCGGAGGGCGCCGTGGTGGAGGTCGGCGGCGTGGGGCTGGCGGTGCAGTGCACGCCCGGTACCCTGGCCGGCCTGCGGGTCGGCGCCGAGGCCCGGCTGGTCACCAGCCTGGTCGTGCGGGAGGACTCGCTGACCCTGTACGGGTTCGCCGACGAGGACGAGAAGCACCTGTTCGAGTTGCTGCAGACGGCCAGCGGGGTCGGGCCGCGCCTGGCCCAGGCAGTGCTTGCGGTACTCAGTCCGGACGCGGTCCGCAAGGCGCTGGCCAACGGCGACACGGCCACGCTGACCCGGGTACCCGGGATCGGCAGGAAGGGCGCCGAACGCCTGGTCCTCGAGCTGCGCGACCGGATCGGGCCGGTCCTCGTCGCCGGCGAGGGCGGGGCCGGGCCGGTCGCCGGTACCTGGCCGGACCAGGTACGGCAGGCGCTGGTCGGGCTGGGCTGGACGGTCGGACAGGCCGACCAGGCGGTCGCCGCCGTCGCGGAGACGGTCGACGGCGCGGTACCGCCGGTACCGGTCCTGCTCAAGCAGGCCATCCGGCTGCTGGGCCGGGCGCGATGACCGAACTTGTGTCGGCGTTCGCCGTCCCGGAGGAGCGGGAGGCGGAGGCGAGCGTCCGGCCGAAACGGCTCGACGAGTTCATCGCCCAGCACCGCGTCCGCGAGCAGCTGGAGCTGCTCCTGCAGGGCGCGGTACGGCGGGGCCGGCCGCCGGACCACATCCTGCTGTCCGGGCCGCCGGGGCTCGGCAAGACCACCCTCGCCATGATCGTGGCCGCCGAGCTGGGCGCCGGACTGCGGGTCACCAGCGGCCCGGCCATCGAGCGCTCCGGCGACCTGGCCGCGGTCCTGACCAGCCTCGCCCGGGGCGACGTGCTGTTCATCGACGAGGTACACCGCATCGCCCGGCCGGCCGAGGAACTGCTCTACAGCGCGATGGAGGACTTCCGGGTCGACGTGATGGTCGGCAAGGGGCCGGGCGCCACGGCCATCCCGCTCGACGTCGAGCCGTTCACGCTGGTCGGCGCGACGACCCGGGCCGGGCTGCTGACCGGGCCGATGCGCGACCGCTTCGGCTTCGTCGGGCAGCTGAACTTCTACGAGCCGGAAGAACTCGAGCAACTGATCGCGCGGTCGGCGCGGATCATGGGGGTACCGGTGAAGCCGGCGGGCGCGGCGGAGATCGCCGGGCGGTCCAGGGGTACCCCGCGGATCGCCAACCGGCTGCTGCGGCGGGTCCGCGACTACGCCGAGGTACGGGCGGACGGGGTGGTCACCGAGGAGGTGGCGCGAGCCGCGCTGGCCGTGTACGACGTGGACGACCTCGGCCTGGACCGGCTGGACCGGGCGGTACTGTCCGCGCTGGTCGACAGCTTCAGCGGCGGCCCGGTCGGGCTGTCGACGCTCGCCGTCGCAGTGGGGGAGGAACAGGACACCGTGGCGGAGGTCTGCGAGCCCTTCCTGGTCCGGGCCGGGCTGCTCGCGCGTACCCCCCGAGGCCGGATCGCCACCGCCGGCGGATGGCGGCACCTCGGCCGTACCCCGCCGAATGGTAGTTTTGGCGGTGGTGCTACCTCGGCGCCCGACCTGTTCAGCAAAGAACCGTAGACAGCCTGAGAACGCGCCGTGACCGGACCGTGATCGATGCCGGGTTCGGCGTTCCGAGCGTGACCGATTAGACTCGCCCGCGGTCCGGACAGGACGTACAGCCGGTCCGCCGCGCCCGCTCGGGTGTCGGCGGCCTCCTTCGGAAGGTCAATGAGGTGTTCCTCGCAGCGTCAGGCTCTGGCGGCAGTCCATTAACGCTGTTGCTCTTCATCCTGATCCCGCTCGGCATGTATTTCCTCATGATCCGGCCGCAGCAGCGGCGGGCCCGGGAGCTCAAGCAGATGCAGTCTGCGCTGGCGCCGGGTGCTGAGGTCATGACCGGCAGCGGGATCTACGGCACGGTTACCGAGATCGACCCGGAAGACGACACGGTGGTCCTCGAGATCTCGTCCGAGGTGCAGGTCCGCTTCGCCCGGGCAGCGATCGCCCGGATACTGTCCGCGGCTCCCGACGACGGCGCCGGAGCAGCGGACGACGCCGAGCCCGGCGACGCCCGCGAGGTCGACTACCCGACCGACACGGACACCCAGGCCGACGAGATCATCAAGCGCAAGGACTGACCCAGCGGGCAGCGCAGCCGCTCGACAACGACGACAGACAGGGAAGACGGGACGACCGTGGCCGCAGCCGCTGGACAACTGAAGGTTTCGCGATACTTCGCCGTGCTCCTCGCGGTGCTCGCGATCCTCTACGGGCTCGTGTTCTTCACCGGTACCAAGAAGCCACACCCGAAGCTGGGTATGGACCTCGCCGGTGGAACCAGCCTGACGCTGACGGCAGTGACCCCGGACGGGAAGGCGCCGAGCGGTACCAGCCTCGACCAGGCCCGGCAGATCATCGCCAACCGGGTCAACGCGAGCGGCGTCTCCGAGCCCGAGGTGGTCACCGAAGGTAACCAGCGGCTGGTGGTCAGCGTCGCCGGCGGTACCAACTCGGAGGACCTCAAGAAGCTGGTGGCGCCGGCGCGGCTGGCCTTCCGCAAGGTGCTGTACCCACCGGCCGGCGGGCAGCCGCTCCAGGACCAGCCGGTGACTAACGGGCTCCCACCGGACGCCTGTGGTGCCGCCGTCACGGAGGCGAACGCGAGCAGTGCCAGCCCGACCGGCAGTGCCAGCGCGAGCGCGAGCGGCTCGGCCAAGCCGAGCGCCAGCGCGAGCCCGTCGAAGTCGGCCAGCCCGAGCCCGACGCCGAGCGCGTCGGCCAGCCCTTCGGGCTCGGTCAACCCGTCCGCGTCCGCCTCGGCGGCGGCTAAGGCGAAGCTGCTCGCGCAGGTACAGGCGAAGCTGGGCCCGGCCTGGGCGGCGGCGCAGAGCATCCAGGACCCGACCCAGATCGACCCGCAGGCGCTCGCCGCGCTGGCGCCGTTCGCCAAGCTGACCTGCGCCGAGATCGCGGTACTGCCGCCGGAGGTGCAGCTGTCGGTACCGACACTCTCCTGCGCGGCGCTCAACGCCCGCGACCCCGGTTCGATCGACGACCCGAACCAGAACGTCGTGGCCTGCGACCAGGGCGAGAACGTGCACAGCAAGTACTACCTGGACAAGGCCAAGGTGCTGGGCACCGACGTCAAGTCGGCGACCAACAACTACGACCCGCAGCAGGGCGGCTGGTACGTCGGGCTGTCGTTCACCGGCAAGGGGCAGAGCAAGTGGACCGCGCTGACCCAGGAGGCGGTCAACGACGGCTCGCAGCAGAGCCAGAGCGGCCAGCAGGCGCAGAACTCGGCGGTCGCGATCGTGCTGGACAACGAGGTCGTGTCCGCGCCGCAGATCAAGAGCGTCATCGTCGGTGACGCGATCATCAACGGCGGCGACATCGACCAGAACACCTCGAAGGTGCTCGCCAACCAGCTCAAGTACGGCGCCCTGCCGCTCAGCTTCAAGATCGAGACGATCCAGTCGGTCACTCCGACCCTGGGCCTTCAGCAGATGGAGTACGGCCTGCTGGCCGGCGCGCTCGGGCTGGTCCTGGTGATCGTGTACTGCCTGTTCTACTACCGCGGCCTGGGTCTGGTGGTGATCAGCAGCCTGGTCATCTCCGGTGCGCTGGTGTTCGCGTCGCTGATCATGCTCGGCCGGTTCATCGGCTTCACGCTCAGCCTCGCCGGCATCGCCGGTTTCATCGTCGCGATCGGTATCACCGCGGACTCGTTCGTGGTGTTCTTCGAACGCCTGAAAGACGAGGTCAAGGACGGCCGGACAGTACGCAGCGCGGTACCCCGGGCGTGGATCCGGGCGCGGCGGACGATCCTGTCCGCCGACGCCGTGTCGTTCATCGCCGCCGCCGTCCTGTACCTTCTCGCGGCCGGCCCGGTCAAGGGCTTCGCCTTCACCCTCGGCATGTCCACGATCATCGACCTGCTGGTGGTGTTCCTCTTCACCCACCCGCTGGTCGCGCTCCTGGCCCGGTCGAGCGCCTTCACCTCGCCGCGCTTCTCGGGGCTCGGTAACGCCCGCTCGGACAAGGCCATCGAGTCCGCGACAAGGCCCGGCCGCTTCGGCGCCGTACGCACGAAGGAGACCTGACGATGCCGGCAGCTACCGGTAGCCTGATGCGCCGCCTCTATCGCGGCGAAACGAACTTCGACTTCGTCGGACAGCGCAAGAAGTGGTACCTCGCCTCCGCGATCGTGGTGCTGATCTGCCTGGCCAGCATCATTTTCCGCGGCTTCAACTTCGGCATCGAGTTCTCCGGCGGCAACCAGTTCGAGGTGCCGGTCCAGTCGGGTACGACGCTGACGCACGTGCGCAGCGCCGTCGAAGCTACCGGAGCCAAGGTGTCCAGCGCGCAGACGGCCGGCTCGGGCGGCACGCAGACCTATGTCATCCGGACCGAGAAGCTGTCCCAGCAGCAGGCCGACTCCGCCCAGATCGCGCGGGTCAAGGCCGCTCTGGTCAGCGCGGCGCACGTACCGGCTGACAAGATCAACGGCGAGGAGGTCAGCTCCTCCTGGGGCGCCGAGGTGACCCGGCAGGCGCTGCTCGCGCTCGGCGTCTTCCTCGTCGTCGTGTCGATCTTCATGGCCATCCGGTTCCGGGACGCGAAGGCGGCCGGGGCGGCCCTGCTCGCGCTGATCCACGACCTGATCCTCGCGGCCGGCGTCTACTCGATCGTCGGCTTCGAGGTCACCCCGGGCACGGTGATCGGTCTGCTGACCATCCTCGGTTATTCGCTGTACGACACCGTGGTGGTCTTCGACAAGGTCGACGAGAACACCAAGGGCCTCCTGGGTACCACCCGGCACACCTACGGCGAGGCGGCCAACCTCGCGGTGAACCAGACCCTGATGCGCTCGATCAACACCTCGCTGATCGGCCTGCTACCGGTCGCCGGCCTGCTGTTCGTCGGCGCCGGGCTGCTCGGCGTCGGTACCCTGGAGGACCTGGCCCTGGTGCTGTTCGTCGGTATGCTCACCGGCGCCTACTCCTCGCTGTTCCTGGCGACGCCGTGGCTGGTGGACTTCAAGCTGTTTGACGCGCGGTACAAGAACCACGCCCAGCGGGTACTGAACAAGCGGACCGCGGATGCGGCGCGGTCGGCGGCCCGGCCGGCGCCGGTCAAGACCGCGGCCAAGGCGGCCAAGGTCAGCGAGGCGGAGTCCGACCAGGACGACCTCGCGGTGGACGAGGAAGAGGATATCCAGTCGCGGATCGACGCGCTGGCCGGGACCGGGAACACCACCCCGCGGGTCGGGGTGAAGCCGTCGGTGGCCAAGGCCGCGGCGGCCAAGCGGCCCACGGGTGGCCGGTCCGGCAGCCGCTCGTCCGGCGGCAAGCGCCGGCGCTGAAGGTATGAGAGAGGTGCGGGGGGACAGCGGTACCGCCGTCGCCCGGCGGGTCGCTGAGCTGGTCACCGACGTACCCGACTTCCCGCAGCCCGGCATCGTCTTCAAGGACCTCACCCCGCTGTTCGCCGACCCGGCCGGGTTCCACGAGGTGATCGACACCATCGTGGGGTACCACGGCGCCGACAGCTTCGACCTGGTCGCCGGTATCGAGGCGCGCGGGTTCATGATCGCTGCCGGGGTGGCGTACGCCGCCGGGGCCGGCGTGGTACCGGTCCGCAAAGCCGGCAAACTACCGCGCGCCGTGCTGTCCGCGTCGTATGCGCTGGAGTACGGTGAGGCGG